>OGMZ01000026.1_pt1 | contig 117695 bp, 90 predicted proteins | sample 1573361 | NCBI WGS metagenome assembly OGMZ01 (sample SAMEA2581995, study PRJEB24529) | metagenome | biome: Human gut stool | place: China | collected 2011
CAAACTTGAATCCCGTATTTTCCATTTACACAAAATATTTTATAGTGCCTATTTTCACATCACTCTCATTATCTTTTTGGGTTGCATTGAAGGCTTGCTTCAGCATAATCGTACAACAGCCCAGGTATTTTTCTATAATATTTTGTTTTACGTAAACTGTACAAACCTTATCGTACGAAAACCGACTGCTGAAACGAGTAAACAAACCACTCTCGAAAGACAACTGAGCTTTGTCTATCTGTACCTCCATATTGTAATACTGCATAAATACGTTCACAATCCACAATATCATTATGACAAGATATAATACGATAAAGCATATGACAAATACCGTTACCGACAAAGAAGCATAATCGGCATGTTCATTGACATAATCGATGAAGAGATTCAATATTCTATCGCTTGCCGAAAGTACTTTATCGTAAAATGTAAACAGAATACCCAGCAACACAATCATTCCCCGGAAATGATTCTGACAGAAGACCCCTTTTATCAGATTCAGATTACTCAGTTTCAGCGTGTATTTATTAGCAACAGGCTTTGCTTCTCGGATTACACAATTCTCTTCCGTCGGCTGTTTATCCTCCTCCGGCATTTGTTCCTGCTGTTCGATCCTTTCAATCAGGGCGTCCCAGTCCTTATAATCCAAAATGAGTTCTACTTCCGCTGCTTTGGACGCAAGTGTATCGAACGAAACACCTTTCATATCGAGCAGACGGTACATAAAGCCTCGTCGGGTTCTCAACGACTGTATTTTTTGCAACGGTATGACTGTTTCTTTCTTAAGAAATCCGTAAATAAAAATCAGATTTCCGTTTTTAATATAATACTTCTTGTAGTAATAACTGATAAATGCCGTCACTACAGAGAATACCAGATAACAGATAAACAGAAACAACAACATCTCCATTGTTTCCATAAGGGAACGCTGCCTGCCGGAATTGAACAGCTTGATAATAGCCCAAATAAGAAATGGACCGGCATAACTCAATAATTCCTTTACCAACAGGATGATAAAGGCACTCTTACTCATTCTGCGCGGTACAGAGAAGTCAGATCGTTCCATGTTGTATGTACCCCATTATGATTATTTTCATTTCGTCTGCTCTCGCTTTCGTCAGTCCCGGGATAACTGTTTCAGCCTCAAACTGTGCTCCGTTGACTATAGCTATCGAATACAGACCGAAAATCTTGCTGATAGGATTCTGCTGTATACTCACTTGCTGTACCTTACACAAAGGAATCGTCACAATAGTAGGGAAAAAGAGGCCGGACCGGTAGGTGATATCGTGCTCACGGAAAGCAAACCCTTTATAGGCGTATGCCTTGGGTAGAAGAATCAGATTGATAATAGCTGAACAAAGCAACAAACCTTCCATACCGGCAACAATGAAAGTACGATAGGATAATTTTTCTACCAAAAGGATGAACAGCACAAGAAGCATCATACCGATATACGTCAATACAGTTCCTACGACCTGTACGTTGATGTATTTCTTTTCCAGAGATTCGTATGTAAGATTTTCTACTCTATGAATATTCTCAAAATTCAATTGTCGATTCGTCATAGCATATTTATATAAGTTCGATTTAAGATTGGAGCAACCTGTTAATTACTAAAATCATAAAGCTATCAAAACTGGCAATATCAATATAACAGGAAAAACAATTGCTCCTATTTTCAAAGTATAAAATTATGGAATTTTATTGTATCACAAAAGATTATTGCAAGGAGTTTTGTCGTACAACAAAGAAAACAGACACGAAAAAAGGCTCTGAAGACCTGAGCTGAGAAAAGAACATATAGATGTATCAATCAAAAAAAGGGAATAATCCAGTGAGATTATTCCCTTTTGATATAAAAAAGTATTTTATTACTTAATCAAATCTTTACCTGACATTTCAGCAGGCTGAGGCATTCCCATGATGTGCAGAATAGAAGGAGCAACATCAGCAAGTACACCGTTTTCTACTTTAGCATCCTTGTTTGCAGTTACATAAACAAACGGAACCGGATTCAAAGAGTGTGCTGTATTTGGAGTTCCATCTTCATTCAGTGCATGGTCTGCATTACCGTGGTCAGCAATGATGATAACTTCATAATCATTAGCTTTGGCAGCTTCTACAGTATCTTTCACGCAGTCGTCAATAGCTTTTACAGCTTTTTCGATAGCTTCATAAATACCAGTATGTCCTACCATATCACCGTTAGCATAGTTTACTACGATGAAATCGTACTTCTGAGTATTGATAGCTTCAACCAGTTTATCTTTCACTTCGTAAGCACTCATTTCAGGTTTCAAGTCGTAAGTAGCAACTTTCGGGCTCGGAACCAAGATACGATCTTCGTTATCGTACGGAGTTTCACGTCCACCGTTGAAGAAGAATGTTACGTGAGCATATTTTTCTGTTTCAGCAATGTGGAGCTGAGTCTTTCCATTGGCAGCCAGATATTCGCCCAATGTATTCTGTACATTTTCCTTATCGAACAGGATATGAACACCCTTGAAAGATGCATCATACGGAGTCATACAGTAATACTGCAATCCCGGAATAGTCTTCATACCTGCTTCAGGCATATCCTGCTGAGTCAATACAATAGTCAATTCCTTTGCACGGTCGTTACGATAGTTGAAGAAGATAACTACATCACCTTCCTTGATAGTACCATCGAAGTTTGCATTAACGATAGGTTTGATAAATTCATCAGTTACACCTTCGTCGTAAGATTCCTGCATAGCCTGAACCATATCAGTAGCTTTCTTTCCAATACCGTTTACCAACAGGCTGTAAGCTTCTTTTACACGTTCCCAACGTTTGTCACGGTCCATTGCATAGAAACGACCAACAATAGAAGCAATCTTACCAGCAGACTGTGCACAATGAGCTGTCAGTTCTTCGATAAATCCTTTACCACTCTTCGGGTCTGTATCACGACCATCCATGAAGCAGTGGATAAATGTATTTTCCAGTCCGTATTCTTTAGCAATGTCGCACAATTTGAACAAGTGATCCAATGAAGAGTGTACACCACCATTTGAAGTCAATCCCATGAAATGGATATTCTTTCCATGTTCCTTAGCATATGAGAAGGCTGAAACAACTTCTTTGTTTTGCATGATGCTACCGTCGGCACAAGCACGATTGATCTTCACCAAGTCCTGATAAACGATACGTCCTGCACCGATGTTCAAGTGACCTACTTCAGAGTTACCCATCTGGCCATCAGGCAAACCAACATTTTCACCGCTAGCCTGCAACTGTGAATGAGGATATTCTGCCAGCAAACTGTCCCAATACGGAGTAGGAGTGTTAAAGATCACATCATCTTTCTTGTGGTCGCCACATCCCCAACCATCAAGAATCATTAAAAGAGCTTTCTTAGCCATAATATTATTTTGTTTAAAAGTTGATATATCGAGTGTATGCTTTACAACATGCAAAAATACAAAATATCCCTCGTATTAAGCATAAGTTTTCACTCTTTTTATGTATCGTCCCAACTGAATATATCCCCTGATAAACAGAACCGTCAATAAAAACAAATCCCCCTTTCTATCTTCACACAGACTGAGAGGGGGAATAATCAAAATAAAAAACAGGTATTTCTACAATTCTACTTCCTGTATAAAGATTTCACCAAATCGATTCTTTACTTCAATTTTTATTTTTTTTGCTTGTTTAGAAGGACATGCCCGGAACAAATGACGGGTATGATAGCCAGTACGCTTGCCCTTCTTCATTGTCAGATAATCCTGGTCTTCGTCATCGAATTGCTGCATGGCACCTTTCAGCACTCCGTCTTCATACCAGTTTACAGTATAGGCTATATCCCAATCCCAAATATTGGCAACGACATATTGTTTCTGAGTTTCAAATTCGCCAGGCTTATATACACGGAACTGGTAGTCGGCCGGACGTCCGGTTGCCTTATAACGCCATTTCACATCATCACCTTTCACTGTTACAACCAGATAACCGTTTGGTGCTCCACAGCGGTTGACATGGCCTGCCCACCAGGCTCCACACGCAGCCCCGATATTATGCTCATAGATTCCGGCAGCAGGCAGTGTATTTTCATAATAATGTGTATGCCCTGAAAAGATATGAACTTTATAAGGTCGTAAGATACGGAATAAGGCATTGGCATTTCTTACATTATCACCCCCTTCAACCGTCGTATTCGCTACCGGAGCATGAATATTCAAAAAGACAGTTGTTCCTTCTGGTACATAACTTAAATCTTTTTTCAACCATTCAAGCTGCTCTTCGGTAAAACGTTCTACATACTTTTTCTTTCCTTCGTAATCTGTACTCTTCATTGCTATGACGTGTACCTTACCTATATTGAAAGAATAATTTGTTGGTCCGAATATCTCATAATAGTTCTTCTCTCCATATCCGTTTCCAGGATCTGCCGTACGTTCCATATCCGAATACAGTAAATTGAAATCATGGTTACCCATAACCTGAAACATAGTCAATCCCAAGTTGGATACAATTTTCCGGTAAGGAGCATACAAATCCATAGCATCCCATACCAGATCGCCCAATCCCATACCTACAACTTCTAAAGATTTCAGAGAATCGGCAGTATGAATCAAATCGGGAACGGTTTCTTTACGGAATCTATCCAACTGTGCTTCATTTTTAGCCTGAGGATCTGAAATAGGAATAAATACAAAATCATCGGTCTGTTTACTACGTTTCTGAAGAATAAAATCACAACGATTCTCCACTTTTGAAGTATCCTGATAGTGATAAAAGCCATCAGCCACTCCTTCCTTCTCGGGAAGAACATAATCAGCAGGAGTAGAAATATAAACCATTGGCTGACGGAACGGATCAGTATCCAACATATATATACCTTGTCTATCAGTAGCTGTCACATGCTTTCCATCTGTTACAACGACTCCTGCAATCGGATTGCCTTGAGTATCTTTCACAGTACCTGTTACCACCGCCTTATTTCCGGCAGCTTGCATCGTAATGTGGCAAAGCAGAGCCGCTATACCCAACCATTGTCTATACATTTTTTTCATATACTTACATCTGATTTATTGTTTGGGCAAAATAACGGAAACCATTTTAAGAATATACGACAGTACGTTTAATATAGGACGACAAAGGTGTTTCACCTCTATTACATCACTACAAATTATTAACAGCCTGTTGATAACTTCAAAGTTTTCAACAGGCTGTTAATAAATACTGGTTAATATAACCGTTTCTCTTTTTAAAAATCGAAGGAGAGTTGTCCGTCTCCCAGTAAATTATATGTCATCCGGTGGTAAGGAGTGGTCCCATAACGGGCAATCGCTTCCCGATGCTTCTTTGTCGGATAACCTTTATTCTTCTGCCAGTCATATAAAGGATACTCTTCTGCAAGCCGGTTCATATAGTCGTCACGATAAGTTTTTGCCAAAATAGAAGCAGCCGCAATCGACAGATACTTACCATCTCCCTTAACTACAGTCGTGTGAGGAAGATCCTCGTATTTATTGAATCGGTTTCCGTCAATCAGCAAATGTTGCGGACGTACCTTCAACTGGTCTATCGCACGATGCATTGCCAGAAAAGAAGCATTCAGAATGTTTATTTTATCGATTTCCTGAGGTGTTACTACCCCTACAGCCCATGCTATTGCATCCCTTTCTATCACTTCCCGAAGTGCATATCGCTGATGCTCTGTAAGCTTTTTGGAATCGTTCAGCTGCTGGTTCTCATAATCGGAAGGCAGGATTACTGCTGCCGCATACACGGCTCCAGCCAGACAACCACGTCCGGCTTCATCACATCCGGCTTCAATCAGGTCTTTATGCAAATAAGGCAATAACATATACGTCGTTTTATTTTCGGGGTGCAAAGGTACGGCTTTTTGAAGGAATTACGTATCTATTTTATTTCTAAGTTATCAATAAGTTATCTACTATGATTGTTAATATTCTGTTTTTCATATCTTTTTTTTATGATTATAAGAGTTTTTATAACTTTGTAAAAATCAAAAAACAAAAATGAAAAACATCAGCTTTTATATAATAGGATTATTGTTCCTTTTTCTCCCCCAATTCATCCATGCCCAGACAACAGATACTGATGTCAACAGTTTCTTAGACAAGGCTGAGAAAGAATTGTATACGAATCCGCAACAAGCGGCATATTATGCAACAAAGGCACGAGCAATGGCAACCTCGTCTTCTCAACAATCACAAGCACTCTATATTTATGCACAAGCTGAAAAATTACTTGGAGATTTCGACGGATGTATTCAAGCTTTATACGAAGCAGACGCATTAGTTTCCAAAAATGAGAATGACTTGAAAGGGCATATCTATAATTTGATGAGTGTAGGATACTGCAACTTGGGAGATTATACTAAAGCAATCAATCTAAGCGATAAAGCCATTTCACTGTTTAAAACGGAAAACGATTCCCTTAATTTAGCTTTATGCTATAACAACCGTGGTATCATACATACCTATATTAATGAATTTCAACAAGCGGAACGTTTCTTAAAACAAGCATTGGCCATTAACCGATCCTCAAAGAATCTTAAAAGCATAGCCAGTAATCTAAACAATTTATGTTTGTTCGAAGGTAATATAGAAGAACAGCTGGAATGGATAAATGAAGCAATCATTATCAACAAACACCTGAATGCGACATGGTCATTGGGAGAAAACTATAATAATCTAGGAAAACTTTATTATTATGCTCATAAATATCCACAAGCTATTGCTGCACTAGAGAAAGCCTATCAACTGGCCTTAAATATAGGAGCCAAAGGAGTTATATGTGACAATTACGAATATTCGGCATTAGTATATAGTGCCATAGGTGACTATCGGACTGCTTATGAAAAACAAACTTCACTGTATGCTTTAAGTAAAGAAATACAAAGTGAAAACAAACTTCGCACCGTAGAACAGCGCATTGCGCAGGAAAAGCTCCTGGCGCAACAGCAAAAAGAAGAGTTACAGCAACAAGAGTATAAAATCAGATTACTCCGACGCAATATCGTCACAATTCTGATTGTTGCTGCATTAGTGGCCATAATCGGTTTTCTACTACACCAGCGATTTAAACGTAAAAAGAAAATCCAGCTGCTTAATGCCCAATACCGAATAGAACAATCTGAACATGAAATAGCCAAACTCAAAATGCAAAGACAAAAGGCAGAGTTGGAAAATGTACAACATGCACTTGAAACCAGCAAACAAGAAACAACAAACTTTGCTGTATTCTTGCAAAGTCGTAATGAACTTCTGGACAAGATACAAGAGCAGGTGCGCCAAGGTTATCGGATGGAAAAGCAAGAATTAATCCCTCATCTAAAAAAGATCAATGCATTTATCAGCCAAAATCAAACCACCAACAAGAACAACAGCATGACACTACAGACAATAGACGAAAAAATGAAAGAATTTCTTGCTCACCTTACCGAACGCCATCCTAATTTGACGCAGGGAGAAAAGCATTTGGCAAGTCTATTACGTGTCAATTTGTCGACCAAAGAAATAGCTATGCTAACAGGAAACACACCAAAGACTATCAACATGAATCGTTATCGACTGCGTAAGGCATTAGGCTTATCCTCCGAAGAAGATCTTATCGCTTATATCCAGTCTATCTAAGTAAATCTCAAAATAAACTTATCTGATAAAAATCCCGGCAATAGTTACACAATAACCATTGCCGGGATTTTTACATTCTTAAACAAATTAAAACAACAGGAAGAGTAATCTGAACAGCAAGAAAAAGGATGTTTCTACGACTATTTTCCGTGACAATATCAAAATGCTCTTTTGTAGATATACAAGTAAAGCATATATTATTAATAATCAATACATTAGAATAACACGAGTAGACATAAAACAAGCGTAAAAATCCCTTATGTAGATACTTTGTAACAACAAAACATATTCACTTCAATGGCATTTTGAATATATTTGGATATCGAAAAAATCAGTTGACTAACCTTAACATAAACAAAAAACACAAATGAAAAAAGATGTTGTATCTAAAGTATGGCAGTTAATATTTCTGCTAGCTTTATCAATTCCGATGTCAGGATTTGCACAAGCAATCCAAGTGAAAGGAACGGTACTCGATGCATCAGGCATGACAGTTATCGGTGCCAGCGTATTAGAAAAAGGAACAACCAATGGAGTCATCACCGACATGGATGGTAACTTTGAATTAAGCGTGTCTCCTAAAGGTACTCTTGTTATTTCTTATGTAGGTTTCCAAACTCAGGAAATCGCAGTAAACAATCAACGCAATTTTAAAATTACACTTAAAGAAGATACAGAAGTTTTAGACGAAGTAGTCGTAGTAGGTTATGGTACAATGAAGAAAAGCGACATGACCGGAGCTATTTCATCAGTAGATGTTGACGAACTGACTAAGCGTACGACTACCAATCCGGCAGAAGCGCTGCAGGGAAAGATTGCCGGAGTCAATATCATGAAGTCGGGAGGTAATGCAGGAGCTGGAGTTTCTGTTAAGATTCGTGGTGTCAAATCATTCGGCGATAATGAACCTCTCTACATTATTGATGGATTCCCCGGTGATATCAACAGTGTAAACCCTGTCGATATTCAATCTATGGAAGTGCTGAAAGACGGTGCAGCAGCTGCCATCTATGGTTCTGTAGCAGCAAACGGTGTAGTCATTATCACAACCAAGAACGGTAAAAAAGGTGAAACACACATTGATTTCAACACTTATCTGAGTATGACTACCGTAGCCAAACGTATGGAGTTCTTAAACGCAGAACAATATAAGTCTACTATCAAACAAATGTATATCAATGCAGGACGTGAAGACAAAATACCTGCTTACTGTACAACCGACACAGGTGTAGACACTAACTGGCAAGATGAAATGATGCGCAACGGTCTTTCACAAAACTACATGTTCAGTGTACGTGGAGGTGGAGAAACAGCTCAATACTCTGTATCATATAATCATGCTGACGATAAAGGTATCTTCCTCGGAAACGATTTCCGTCAGGATAATGCGCGTATGAAACTCCACATGAGTAAATACATCTTTGATCTGGACGCTAACTTAGGCTTCCGCTATACAAAAAGTCATCAGCCGACTTATTCATTGAAAGAAGTCTACAACATTTCACCGCTTGTTCCGGTATACGATGAAAATGAAAAATATGGTTTCGGACTGACAGCCTCTCAGGGATTACCTTCGAACAATAACCCGATGGCAGACTATTACTATCAGGATGAAGCAGAAAAAACATTCAGCACTACCGCAAATGTTTCTCTAGGTATTAAAATCACTTCATGGTTGAATTTCAAAACCAGCTACGCTTATCGTGGTAAACATTACCGTTATACTTTACATTATCCTGATTACATTTCAAATGCACAGCAAACACACTTATATCCTTACAACAGTGAATCTACTTATTACTGGGAAGAACAGACTATAGACAACATTTTAAATTTCAACAAGGAGTTTGGCAAACACAGCCTGAACGCCATGATAGGTTCTTCTATCACTTCTACAAAAAATACTTCAAATGGTGTTGCAGTAGAAGGATTTGCAACCAGATATACAGTAGATAAAAACGGTAATTTGGTCAGCACCAACGAACCTTCAGGATTCCTGGATCCTAGTTTCGACACGATCGATGCAGGAAAAGGTGGTACATATACAGGAGAAGGAACAAAATACGAATATAACCGTGCCTCTTTCTTCGGACGTATCAACTATAACTTTGACAATCGCTACCTGATTCAGGCAACCATGCGTTACGACGGTTCTTCAAAATTTGGAAAGAACAACCGTTGGGGATGTTTCCCATCTATAGCATTAGGCTGGCGCATCAGTGAAGAAAAATTCTTCCCGAAGAATACATTTATCAATAACTTGAAGTTCCGCGTCAGCTGGGGACGTCTGGGTAATGAAAATGCATTAGGATATTACGATTTCCAGGCATTGATATCTTCTTACAATACTTATTACGGAGGTTACGTACAAGGTAGTGGAAGCAACCCATGGGCAGGTGCTGTTGCATGGAACATGGAGCGTAACGACTTGAAATGGGAAACAACAGATACCAAGAATATCGGATTCGACTACGCTATGTTCAATAACCGTCTGACTGGTAGCATCAACTACTATATCAACCAGACTGAAGATTTGCTGATTACCAAAAAACTTTCTCCGTCTGCCGGATATCAAAATCCGATTTTAAATGTCGGCAAAATCAGAAACAGAGGATTCGAATTAGAATTGAACTGGAACGACCGCATTAAAGACTTTGAATATGGCATCGGATTCAACCTCAGTACAACTCATAATGAAGTAATCAGCCTTGCAGATAAAGGTCAGGCTCTTTACTGTACAGGTCTGGTATATGGAACCGACTATACACCTGCTTATGCAACAGAAGGTAAGCCTATCAGTGCCTTCTACTTATATCGCACAGACGGTATTTTCCAGAGTGATGCTGAGGCAGCTGCATATGTAAATGCCAATGGTGAAAGACTTCAACCTAATGCTAAAGCCGGTGATATCCGTTTCAAGGATATCAATGGTGATGGAGTATTGGACGAAAACGACCGTGAATATTGTGGAACCGGTATTCCTAAAGTAGAAGCCAACCTGAACCTGACCGCAGGTTATAAAGGATTTGACCTGAGCCTTTTATTTGGAAGCGCATGGGGACATAAGCTGTTCAACGGTAACCGATATTTCTACGAAAGCATGCAGACACCGGGACAAATGCTGACCAGCGTGTTAGATGCATGGACACCGACAAATACGGATACAGACATGCCTCGTGCCGTATTGAACGATCCTAACAGAAACGCACGTGAATCTGACCGTTTCCTCGAAAACGGAAACTTTGTCCGCTTGCGTCAGGCTCAGCTCGGATATACCTTGCCGACAAATATCCTGAAGAAGGCATATATCGAAAAATTACGTTTCTATATCAGCGGTGAAAATCTGTTTACTATCACGAAGTATTCTGGAACAGATCCTGAATTCTCAAGAAGCAGTCCTCTGGATACAGGTATTGACAGTTACATTTTCCCATTTACCCGTTCATTTACAGTAGGAGCGCAATTAACATTCTAATACATACAAACTCAGCATTAAGAATATGAAAAAGATATTTTATTTAGCAAGTATAATATGCCTCGCCCTGTCATCTACTTCATGCGAGGACTTCCTGACCGTAGAGTCACCGGACGAACTGACAACAGACAATTACTGGAGAAATGAACAGGATGCACAAGCTGGACTGGCAGCAGCCTATTCACAACTCTATCATGGTGATACATATGCAACTAGTGAAGTGCGATGGCCAACCGAAGAATACCGTGCAGACATTGTCAATTTAGGTAGTGATGCCGGTAACTACGACCAGTGGGTAGCACTTTATTATTTCAACTATACCAATGGTAATACTCAGTTCTCTTATTATTATCAGGATTTATACAGAGGAATCAACTTTGCCAACCAGGTATTAGCCAATGTTCCGAATATCCCGAATCTGGATGAGAACAAGCGTAACGAACTTCTTAACGAAGCACATTTTCTGAGAGGATATTATCATATGATGTTATTGCTCAACTGGGAAAAAATCATCATCCGCAACGAATACATTAAAGAGTCTTCTCAATTGAACCGTCCGTTATCCGAACGTACAGCCTGCTGGGATTTCATTCTGGAAGAACTGGAAAACTACGCAGCCCAACTGCCGGAAAGCCGGAACGAAAATGAATTAGGACGTGCTACCAGCGGTACTGCTTATGCTTATATCGGTTTTGCCTATCTGACTCGTGCATACGAAGAACCTGAAAAGAAAAGCACTTATCTGGACAAAGCTCTTACAGCGCTGAACAATGTAAAAGGATATTCACTAGTAAGCGGAGAAAACCTGATAGGAATGTTTAACGGAACAAACAAAAACTGTTCTGAATCTATATTCGAAGTACAGTACAGCAAGAGCGAAGCAAATGGTTCTGTACACTATTCTTACCTGAACCAATGGATTGGTGCGAAAGAGTTGAACGGATATGATGAAATTCTGCCTAGCAACATGCTGATGGAAGAATATATGAAAGAAGGTAAGTTGAACGACGGACGCTATGACGAACGTCTGTACAACACAATCTACTTCCAGTGCGACTACTTCAACGACGGAACAGGAAGAGTTATGGGAAAAGAATATGACGAATTGTTTGGAGGTGAGAATAAACCGGTATTCCGTAGATTTACCTCTCCGACACTTGAAGAGATGCAAGAAGCATGCGCTATAAACATTCCATTGATGCGCTATGTGAATGTATTGCTCATGAAAGCTGAAATATTAAACGAACAAAACCATCCAGAACAGGCTATTCCTATTATCAATGAAATTAGAAGTGTACATGGTAATATGCCTCCGATGGAAGGTACAACCCAGCAAGAGGTACGCGATCAGATAGAACATGAACGCATTCTTGAATTCCCATTGGAAAGTTACCGCTGGTATGATTTACGCCGGTGGGGAAAGACAGCGTCTGCATTACAAAAGGCAGGCCGCACAGGATTCGATGAAAGCAAGTTGTTCTACCCAATACCTAAATGGGAGATTGATGCAAATCCTGAAGTAAAATAAAGAAATCTTCCGGTTCGGAAGATGTTGCTCTTCCGAACCCTTTTCTTTACTTTTGCCCACAAAAAAGATTACAAAAAAAGAATATGTTTACTGTTATCGGATTAATGTTAGGAGGTATGGCAATAGGTTTCCTGCTCCGTCGCCAAGAATTTTCGTGGATAAATAAAGTCATAACATCACTAATCTGGGTACTCCTTTTTTTATTAGGAGTAGAAGTAGGAGGAAATCGCCAGATAGTAGAAGGACTTGCAACTTTAGGAGTAGAAGCCTTTACCATTACGCTGGCATGCGTATTGGGAAGTTGTATCTTCGCTTGGGGGCTATGGTATCTCCTGTATAAAAAGAAAGGAGGAAAAGCATGAAAGGCAGTTTGATCATTGTCGGATTTTTTGTTCTTGGAACATTATGCGGGGCTTTTCATCTCATCCCTTTCGACGTAGCACAAAGCAATATCAGCTTCTATGCCTTATGTGCATTGATGTTCAGTGTAGGCCTAAGTATCGGAAACGATCCACAGACCTTGAGAAATTTCCGTTCGCTGAATCCAAGACTGATCTTCCTGCCTGTTGCTACTATACTGGGAACCATATCGGCAGCTGCACTGGTGAGCCTCATTCTTCCCCACCGGAGTGCCGCCGACTGTATGGCAGTTGGTTCGGGCTTTGGTTATTATTCACTATCCAGCATCTTCATTACGCAATATAAAGGACCGGAGCTAGGAACCATTGCTTTACTTTCTAACATAACCCGTGAAATAATTACTTTGTTGTGTGCCCCTCTACTGGTTCGGTGGTTCGGAAATCTGGCACCGATATCAGCAGGAGGAGCTACGACAATGGATACTACCCTGCCTATTATAACCCGTTATGCAGGTCAGCAATTTGTCGTAGTTTCCATTTTTCACGGATTCGTAACCGATTTTAGTGTACCATTTCTTGTCACCTTCTTTTGTTCCATCTAAGAAAAATACCAAATTCTATGAAGAAGCACTTTTTTTATCTAACATACATGTTTGCCCTTGCAGCTACATTGCCGGCTAATGCCGACAATGTGCCCTGGCAAAACCCACAGATAAACGAAATAAACCGTGAAGCAATGCATGCACACTTCATTCCATTCATCAATGAAGATGCAGCATTGGCACAGCAGGCATTACCTGACTTACAACGTTTCGAAATAAATTCAAAGACCGAACGACGCGTTTCACTTAACGGCACTTGGAAATTTCTTTTCTCCAAGAATAACGATGCTTGTCCTGCCAATTTTCATAAACCGGGATACAGCACACGCAAATGGAAAAACATAGAAGTACCAGGCAGTTGGGAACTTCAAGGATTTGATGCCCCCATTTATACCGACGTATCTTATCCATTCCCTTGCAATCCACCGTATGTACCAGCAGACTATAATCCGGTAGGAGCTTATGTCCGTGAATTCACAGTACCCGAAGACTGGGACGGAATGGATATCTTCCTCGACTTCGAAGGGGTAGAATCTGCATATTATTGCTGGGTAAACGGAGAACTTGCCGGATACAGCGAAGACAGCCGTCTGCCGGCTCACTTTAATGTAACCAAGTTATTAAAAAAAGGGAAAAACAAGCTGGCTGTCAAGGTATTCAGATACAGTGACGGATCTTACATGGAAGATCAGGACTACTGGAAATATAGCGGAATAGAACGAGATGTCTATTTGTATGCGCGTCCACAAAGCCGAGTAAAAGACTTCAAACTCACGGCCGAACTGATCAATCAATATAAAGACGGTGATTTTGATGTAAATATCACACTGAATCAGCCTCAGCAAGGTCAGCGTGTAGAGTTCAAATTACTGGATGCAAAAGGTAATGCTCTTTACACTCAGGATAAAGAAATAAAAAACAACACCGACACATTATTGTCTGGCAAAAAACTACTTAAGGATGCTCTGGCATGGACAGCCGAAACACCTAATCTTTACACACTGGTTGTCAACACATTCGACCAGCAAGGAAAACCGATGGAATCATTTGCACATCCATTCGGATTCCGCACTGTAGAAATGAAAAACGGACAACAACTTATTAATGGTGTACCCGTATTGTTCAAAGGAGTAAACCGACACGAACACGATCCATATAAAGGACGCTCCATCGATGTCGCAAGTATGTTGACGGATATCCGGCTGATGAAGCAATTCAACATAAACGCTGTACGTAACTGCCATTATCCAGACCACTACCAATGGTATGCATTGTGCGACAAGTACGGACTATATCTGGTTGGCGAAGCAAATATCGAGAGCCATGGAATGATGAGTCACAAAGATGGAACACTTGCCAATTATCCAGAATGGGAACCTGCATTCATGCAACGCATGAGCCGTATGGTTATGCGCGACCGCAACTGTACAGCTATTGTTACATGGTCATTAGGTAACGAATCAGGTTATGGTAAACATTTCGAAACAATATACGACTGGACCAAGAAAACAGATCCTACCCGTCCGGTACAATACGAAGGTGGAGGTTACGAAGCTAAATCGGATATTTATTGCCCGATGTATCCCCGCATCTGGTCGCTCCGTCGTCACATTAATCAGCGCGATGCACGCCCGATGATTATGTGCGAATATGCTCATGCAATGGGAAACAGTGTCGGCAACCTGCAAGATTATTGGGATTTAATCTATAAGTACGACCAGTTACAAGGTGGATTTATCTGGGACTGGGTAGACCAGACATTTGCAAAGAAAGACGAAAAAGGGAAAGATATCTGGGCGTATGGAGGAGATATGGGCTATGTAGGAGTACACAACGACTCCAACTTCTGTGCCAATGGACTGATTGCAGCCGACCGTTCTTTACATCCGCATATTTATGAAGTGAAGAAGGTATATCAGTACATTCACTTCCGTCCTGTAGCCTTTACTGCCAATCGGATTAATATCACTAACTGGCATGATTTCATCGACCTATCCGGTTATCAGTTGCGCTGGACAATAGAAGCTGACGGTAAAAGCATTCAGCAGGGAGTAATGGATTTTCCACAGATACCGGCACGACAAAGCCGGGAGATCGTACTTCCTATGCAGACTATTGCCGCAAGTGAAAAAGAATATTTCTTGAAACTGGAAGCAATTACCCGCCAGGATGCTCCTATGATTCCGGCAGGACATATAGCTGCAATGGAACAGTGGCAACTGCCTGTAGAGCAAATAGCTCAAAACATAGAGCCAATTGACGGTTCACTAAGATCGGAACGTACTCCGGAAAGCATCAGTCTGAGTGGAACTAACTTCCGTATCAGCTTCTCCACAGCCGACGGAGAAATGACGGCTTTAGAATATAACGGAAAGAATCTCATAAAAGAAGGTCTGCAAGCTAACTTCTGGCGTGGATTGACAGATAATGACGTAGCCAATGGCACTCCCGAACGTTGCAGAATCTGGAAAGAAGCAGGTAAGGATGCGAAACTGAAAGACTTGAAATTAAATGAAAGGAGCGACAAACGTCAGGCCATTGTCACTGCTACATACCGCATGGAAAAGCAAGATGCCGACCTTAATATTAATTATATAATCCGCCCTGACGGTGCAGTGAAAGTTACCATGTCATTTATCCCTGGTCAAAAACAATTACCAGAAATGCCTCGTCTGGGTATGCGTATGATTTTGCCTGCCGATTATGAAATGATGACATGGCTCGGACGCGGCCCACATGAAAACTATGCCGACCGTAAGAACAGTGCTGCAATAGGTGTCTACACTGCTAGCGTATGGGAACAGTATCATCCGTACGTACGTGCACAGGAAACAGCAAACAAATGTGATGTACGCTGGGTAGCATTACGTAGCCAGTCAGGAGAAGGTCTGCTTGTCACCGGAGAAGAGCCTTTGAGTATCAGTGCATGGAACTTCCCACTTGAAGACATCGGCTATCGCCCATTCAGCGTAGAGCGTCATCATGGAGGAAGCATAGAAAAACAAGATCTGGTATGGCTGAACATCGATCACATGCAAATGGGAGTAGGTGGCGATAACACTTGGGGAGCACAGGTACATCCTGAATATACAATAACTCCTCATGCATGGCAGTACAGCTTCACCATTCAACCTCTGAATAAAGAAATGGATGCAGCCTCACAGGCTCATAAGAGATTCTTCTAAAAGAAGCGTTTTGGGTTTACATACTTAAAAACATCAATCAACAATGAAAAAAAATACAATAAAGGTTTTGCTTCTGGGACTGGCTGCCGGCATTTCAGCCTGCACCACAGGTTCCCGACAGAATATGGCTCAGGAAAGAAACCGATATGAATTCAGCAATATCCTGAATATTGCGCTGACACCCGATTCAACCGTTCATCGCGCAGGATGTTTTACCGATGCAGGTTCGTGGATGGGATTTACCATACCGCAACAAGATAAATGGGTAAACGGATTTTGCGGTCCGTTCAGCATTGACAACCGGATATGGTTTGCCCAATCGATCGTGGAAGCCAGTCTTATAGGAGAAACAACAGCAATGACTCCCGACTCGGCATCTTACTTTCCAGGTGAAGTATATATCTCCTCATCCTCCGGAACAGAAAGTATCAGCCAGCGAATGAATTTCATCAATGCTTCTACAGCTCTACTGCAAATAGAGAGCAACAGTGGAAAAGGACTTTGCTTCACAGCCAGACAATGGAATAATAATATACATCTGGAAGCTGAGCGCAACATCGTTACAGCACGTCACTCCAACGGAGAGATTGTAACGTTAACGTTCGATTCTGACATCACGTTGACATGCGACGGGAAAAATTATGTTGCACAGACTGAACCCAGATGTAAGAAAACTGATATTGCCATTTCGTTCTTCGCTTCCGAAAAAGAACTTCCAGTAAGCGAACAACGCATACAAGCTCTGCTGAACAATCCTTCACAAGAGCTGAAGGCAAATGCAGACCGATGGAACGGATACTTACAAAAGATTCTACGCAACGACATGAAGCCTGAGTACGACCGTATTGCCGTAAAGTCTGCTGTAACACTGATTTCCAACTGGCGTACACACCGCGAAGGACTGTTGCATGAAGGAGTTATTCCCAGCCATGCGGTAGGCTATTTCGTCGGATTCTGGGCCTGGGACAGCTGGCGTTTCTCAGCAGCTCTGGCAAGCTTTGCTCCCGAACTGGCGAAAAACAATATTCGTGCCATGTTCGACTACCAGTTGCCCGACGGTATGATTATCGACTGTATCTATACCAATTCGGCAGATAATAATGCCCGCGACAGTAAGCCACCTTTGGTTTGCTGGGCTGTAGATGAAATATTTACTCACACCCAAGATACCACCTTCGTAAAAGAGATGTATCCGCAACTGCTTGCCTATTACAAATGGTGGTATGCTAAACGCGACCACAACCGTAACGGCATCTGTGAGTTTGGTTCTACCGACGGCACCCTGGAAGCTGCCGCATGGGAAAGTGGTATGGACAATGCCATTCGCTTTGACAACACAAAAATGCTGAAAAATGCAGACGATGCATGGAGTATGGATCAGGAAAGTGTGGACCTGAATGCATATCTAGCCTACGAATGTAAATTACTGAAGAAATTTGCTTCGTTGATCGGCATTAGCTTTGATGGTCCCGACTACAGCGATAAAATCGCCGATTATTTCTTCGATGAAAAAATCGGATGGTTCTGTGACCGCCGGTTGAGTGATGGCAGCTTCATTGAAGAACCTGGATGCGAAGGATATACTCCGTTCTGGGTACAAATAGCCAGCAAGAAGCAAATGGATAAAGCCATTACACTGCTGACTGATACAACTAAGTTTTCAACTTATATCCCCTTCCCTACGGCTGCTGCCGATAATCCGAAATGTGATCCGAACGGATATTGGAGAGGTCCGATATGGCTCGACCAGACTTATCAGGCTATCAGGGGATTACGTAACTATGGCTACGGAATACTTGCAGATCAATATACGGAGCAAGTATTCGAACGCTGCCAAGGGCTGAAAGAAGATGCTCCTATACATGAAAACTATGGCACACACAACGGAGAGCGCCTCCAGGCTCCTCACTTCAGCTGGAGCTCGTCGCATCTGCTGATGATGTACGAAGATTACGGAAAATAACATAACTCTTCATCTTACTTCAACAAGGGAAGGCTACTTTGTCTATCGGGTAGTCTTCCCTATTTTTTTACACCCATATAAATCACTCATTTCTCCCATTTTATTTATTTAACTATAAAAATTAGTTTATAAACTATATATTTTAGTTATTTGCAAAAAACAAGAGAAATATATGAAAAGACTCACTGCAAAAGAAGAAGAAATTATGGGTTTCTTCTGGACAAAAGGTCCTCTATTTGTTAAAGAACTGCTGACTTTTTACGATGATCCTAAACCGCACTTCAATACACTTTCTACCATTGTACGTGGATTAGAAGAAAAAGGTTATCTCTCGCACGAAGCATTCGGGAATACATATCGCTATTTCGCCATAGTAACAGAAGACAGCTTCCGTACCCGGACGTTGAAGAGTGTTATCAGCAAGTACTTTAATAATTCTTTTTTGGGAGCAGTATCGTCACTCGTAAAAGAAGAGGATATTTCCATCGAAGAACTAAAGGAACTGATACGGCAAGTGGAAGAAGGAGAAAACGAAAAGAAACAATAAACAATTCTGGATTATGGGAGCATTTTTTGTCTACATACTGAAATCATCGCTCTGTCTGGCTGTATTTTACCTGTTCTACCGGTTACTGTTAAGCAAGGAAACATTTCACCGCTGCAACCGGATAGCCTTACTGAGTATCATACTGCTTTCGTACATACTACCTCTGGCAACAATCACAACCAACCAGCATACTATGGTCAGTACAGCTGTAACAACTGTAGAAGACTTGCTGATAATGTATGAGCAGAATGTGGTTCCCAATCAAGGATTGCAGCCAGAATTCGGTTTTCCCTGGCAAGAAACATTAATAATCAGTTATGTGGCAGGAGCTATATTTTTCATTCTTTGCCACCTCTGGTCGTTAGGGCGCATGCTCTATTTCATCCGTCACAATCAGCGCAAGCAACTCCCCGATGGAACGCTTCTGATAATTCACTCATGCAACTTTGCCCCTTTTAGCTGGATGAAATATATTGTTATTTCACAAGCCGACCTTAAAGAGAACGGACATGACATTCTGCTACATGAACAGGCACATATCCGTAATCATCACTCGTGGGATCTGCTGCTGGTTGAGGTTTGTAGCTGGCTACAATGGTTCAACCCCGCTATATGGCTACTCAAACAAGAACTGCAAAATATTCACGAATATGAAGCCGACGAAGAAGTCCTTCGTCAAGGAATCGATGCCAGACAATATCAAATGCTATTAATAAAAAAAGCCGTTGGCGCAAGGCTCTACTCTATTGCCAACAGCTTTAATCACAGTTCACTTAAAAAACGTATTACTATGATGATTCGAAAAAAATCCAATCCGTGGGCACGAGTCAAGTACTTGTATGTACTTCCACTGGCAACTGTTGCAGTTACCGTTTTTGCCCGTCCCGAAGTATCTCAACCATTAGAAGAGATTTCAAATGTCAAAGTTAGTGATTTATCGGATGCTATGAAAACGTATACCGACAAAAATCAACAAAACAATCAGTCTGCTCCGGATAAAAAAATACGTCTGAGCATGAAAGTCGTAGACGAAACCGGACAGCCAGTACCACAAGCTACAGTAGTCATCACCAATACATCCAATGGTACGCTTACAGACGATGACGGACATTTTTCACTGGAGGTAGGCGAAGATCAGAGTTTATGGATTTCGTATGTGGGTATGGAGTCGAAAAACATATCGGTAAAAGACTGTATCAAGCAGACGGATAAAACAATTCGACTAACAAGTGCTACCAGTGAATTAGATCTGACAGTTTCTCCTTCTGCACCTAAACCTGCCGTACAGAATGGAGAAACATTTACTGTAGTAGAACAAATGCCGGAATATCCTGGGGGAATGAAAGCATTGATGGGTTATCTCGCAGAAAACATACAATATCCGGCAGAATGTCAGAAAGCAGGCATTCAGGGAAGGGTTATTGTCCAGTTTGTAGTAAAGGCAGACGGCTCACTCGACAACTTCGAAATAAAGCGTTCTGTAAATCCGTTATTAGATGCAGAAGCTCTAAGAGTTATAAAAACTACCCCTAAATGGAAACCCGGAACCCAACATGGAAAGCCTGTTGACGTAAAATTTACTATTCCGGTTACTTTCTCACTTCCTGACAAACAGAAAGAACATACACCAACAGGAAACATATCTGACAGCTCGCTTACATTAAAGAAAACACTCTTTATCATTGATGGTAAAGAAGTTGAGCCAAAAGCTCTGAATGAAATAAATCCCGACCAGATCAGCTCCATAAATGTTATTAAGGATGGAACGGGCATAACCATATTCGGGCCCAAAGCCCGTGATGGGGTAATACTGATAACGACAAAAAGATCTTCTACAACTTCTCAAGGCGAGTCGCTGGTTACAGGCCGTGTTACAGACGCTGCCGGAAACCCAGTTTCGGGAGCATGTATTACCATAAAAGGTACTACAACACAAACTACATCCGACAACGAAGGCAGGTTCACACTTACCGTTCCCAGGAAAGATGCCACACTGGAGGTCAGTTCCAGCAATATGAAAACCGCTACAGTAGGTGCCCAGCCATTGCTAAAAGTCGCATTAGAAAAAGAATAGCAGCAAGTAGGCTTTAGGCTTGCCTCTATTCAGGAGAGTAAAACTATAAGCAAAACAGTCTTCGTAAAGACTACTAAAAAGCATCAGCAACACCCGCGATTTTTTCGTACAAAAAATAAAAAAACTTCTCGATGTTTTCTCTTAAACATCGAGAAGTTTTTAGAAATTTATGCTGATGATTTGACTAATATGCTACAAAGAGATTATAAACTGTAAAAACAGCTACTCAAAAAAAGATATAATACGTTTATAATCAAAAGTATAACAATAAAAAATCTCCTTATTCCATCTTGAGCACTTAATGTAAAGATTGGAATAAGGAGATTCTTCTTTATGATACAGTCACACAGCAAGTCCTGTTATCAAAACATCCGGCTTACCCGTTCTATGCCTGCTGCCAGTGCATCAATTTCTTCCTTCGTATTATACAAACCCAACGAAGCACGTACCGTTCCTTCAATTCCCATACGGTGCATTAACGGCTCGGCACAATGATGTCCTGTACGTACAGCTATACCCAGACGATCGAGCAATGTTCCCATATCAAAATGATGAATATTGCCCACCAGGAAAGAAATAACGCCTCCCTTATGTTCAGCCTCTCCGAAAATACGCATTCCCGGAATTTCCTTCAGTCTGTTCATGGCATATACTGTCAGTTCATGTTCATAGGCTGCAATCTTATCCATTCCAATTGCCGAAACATAATCGAGTGCTTTTGCCAGTGCTGTACTTCCAATATAGTCGGGAGTTCCAGCCTCGAACTTAAACGGCAGTTCGTTGAACGTGGTATGCTCGAAGCTGACATTCTTTATCATTTCTCCTCCTCCCTGATAAGGCGGAAGTTTGTCGAGCCATGTTTCCTTGCCATAAAGCACACCGATACCCGTAGGGCCATACACCTTATGTCCGCTGAACACATAGAAATCGGCATCCAGATCCTGTACATCTATCGGCATATGAGGAATACTCTGTGCTCCGTCTATCAGAACAGGAACCCCGTGAGCATGTGCAATGGCAATCATTTCCTTCACAGGATTGATTGTTCCAAGCACATTCGAAACATGTGCTACTGAAACCAGACGAGTACGTGTAGAGAAGAGCTTTTCATATTCATCAAGCAACAGTTCCCCACGGTCGTTCATCGGAATCACTTTCAAGACAATTCCTTTACGCGCTGCCTGCAACTGCCATGAAACAATGTTGCTGTGATGCTCCATTACAGAAACAATCACTTCATCGCCTTCCTTCATCTGGCTGTCAGCAAAGGTAGATGCTACCAGATTGATGCTTTCGGTAGTACCACGTGTAAAGACTATTTCCGAAATGCTGCGCGCATTAATAAACTTACGTACTGTTTCACGCGAAGCTTCGTGCAAGTTGGTAGCCTGCTGCGAAAGGAAATGTACTCCACGGTGTACATTCGCATTGACCGAATAGTATTCGTCTGTTATCGACTCTACTACCTGACGGGGCTTCTGGGTAGTCGCTCCGTTATCAAGATAAATCAACGGCTTATTGTACACACTCCGTGAAAGTATCGGAAAGTCCTCTCTTATTTTTTGTACATCGTAAAACATGTCACACTAATTTTATTTACAAATAGCACATCCCTGACATTTATTCAATTCGCCACGGAAACGTTTCTCAACAAGTAAGTGCAGACGGTCTTTCAACGCATCCATACGGATATTGTCGATCACTTCATTCACAAAGGCAAACATCAGCAGCAAGCGTGCTTCTTTCAGGCTGATACCACGCTGACGCATATAGAACAATGCATTTTCATCGAGTTGACCGACTGTTGCTCCATGCGAACACTTTACGTCATCGGCATATATCTCCAGCTGCGGCTGAGTATACATGCGGGCCTCACGTGTTGCACAAATATTACGGTTGGTCTGCTGTGAAGAAGTGTGCTGAGCTCCTTCACGTACCAATACTTTTCCGGCAAAAGCTCCTACAGCCTGATCGTCGAGTACATATTTGAACAACTCATTGCTGGTACAATCGGAAACCTGATGATCAATGAATGTATTGTTATCCACTTGCTCGTTCTTGTCTGCAATAGCCATACCACACAAATTGACCTCTGCTCCACGTCCTGCCAGTGTCACTTCAGTTGTATTGCGTGTCGTACCGTTATGAAGCGTCATACCATTCAGCAATACGTTGCTGTTTGCCTCCTGATGTACGTACAGGTTGTTGAAACGTACTGTACTGTTATGTGTTTCTTCCAGCTCATAAAGGTCGAATACTGCGTTTTCACCGATAAAAGCTTCTACAACCTGCGTAGAGAGGAAATTCACCTCATCCATAGCATGGTCGCAAATCAGCAACTTGGCCTGTGCTCCTTCTTCGAGGATAATCAGAATACGACGGTTCACCATCGTATTGACATCGGCACGCAGGATATTAACCAACTGAACCGGTCTTTCCATTACCACATTCTTCGGAACATACATCAGCGCACCGTCTTGTGCAAACATCGTATTGAACGCTACCACACCATCTTTCGACGTATCAGCCAACTTTCCGTAATATTTTTTCACCAGTTCCGGATGTTGTTCTGCCACATCCTTCAGACTGCCGAATATAACTCCTTCAGGTAATTGTGCAGAGGGATGTACGTGCTTGTCAAATGCATCGTTTACCACAAAATAGAGGGAAGTGCTCATATTCGGAACATCGCACTTGAACACTTCGTACGGATTGACCGGAAACTCCAGACGGTTCAGGTTCAGTCCGTAGTCGGGAGCAAAATACTTGCTCACCTCAGTGTATTTATACTTTTCCTGCTTGCGTGTAGGGAATCCCAGACGTTCGAAGTCGGCAAAGGCTTTTGCACGAGGAGCATTCAGCACCTCTGCACTATGCCGGCAAATCATCGCCTCACACTGCGAGAAAAGATCAATATATTGTTGTTCTGCTTTCATGCTTATTCTCCTAATTCTTTCTTTATCCAGTCGTAACCTTTTTCTTCAAGCTCAAGTGCCAATTCCGGACCGGCAGTCTTTACGATGCGTCCTTTGTAAAGCACGTGTACGATATCGGGCTTGATATAATCTAACAGACGTTGATAGTGTGTAATCACAATACAACTTGTTTCAGGAGTTTTCAGTTTATTCACTCCTTCGGCTACAATACGGAGAGCGTCAATATCCAGTCCAGAATCTGTTTCATCGAGGATACTCAATTTCGGTTCCAGCATAGCCATCTGAAAGATCTCGTTACGTTTCTTTTCACCACCCGAGAATCCCTCGTTTACAGAGCGGTTGGCAAGCTTGCTGTCCAGCTCCACAATTTCACGTTTCTGACGCATCAGTTTCAGGAACTCACTTGCAGTCAGCGCCGGAAGCCCTTTATATTTGCGTTGTTCGTTGACAGCCGCACGCATAAAGTTAACCATGCTTACACCAGGAATTTCTACCGGATACTGAAATGAAAGAAACAGTCCTTCATGACTACGGTCTTCTGCACTCATTGCCAGTAAATCCTTTCCATCGAAAGTTACCGATCCTTTTGTTACTTCATAAGCCGGATGTCCTACCAGCACATTACTTAATGTACTCTTACCAGAACCATTTGGTCCCATGATAGCGTGTACCTCGCCAGACTTTACAGTCAGATTGATTCCTTTTAATATCTCTTTGCCATTAATCGTGGCATGCAAATCTTTTATTTCTAACATAGCTTTCTTTTTTATTTATCCTACACTGCCTTCCAATGAGATAGAAAGCAATTTCTGTGCCTCTACGGCAAATTCCATAGGAAGTTTGTTCAATACTTCTTTCGCGTAACCGTTTACAATCAGACCTACTGCATCTTCGGTAGGAATACCACGCTGGTTACAGTAGAATAACTGATCTTCCGAAATCTTCGATGTAGTAGCTTCATGCTCTACTATCGCTGTTTCATTGTGTATATCCATATATGGGAACGTATGAGCTCCGCAATGGCTTCCTAAAAGCAACGAGTCGCACTGGCTATAGTTACGGGCATTGTCTGCACGTTCTGACACACGTACCAGACCACGATATGAGTTCTGACTCTTTCCGGCACTGATACCTTTGCTCACAATCGTCGAACGAGTATTCTTTCCCAGATGAATCATCTTAGTTCCGGTATCAGCTTGCTGGTAATTATTGGTTACTGCAACCGAATAGAATTCAGCTGTAGAATTATCTCCACTCAATATACAGCTCGGATATTTCCATGTAATGGCAGAACCGGTTTCTACCTGTGTCCACGATAATTTACTGTCTACACCTTTACAATTACCTCGTTTTGTTACGAAGTTGTATACACCTCCCTTACCTTCTGCATCACCCGGATACCAGTTCTGCACAGTAGAATATTTTACTTCAGCACGGTCGAGTACAACGATTTCTACGATAGCAGCGTGTAATTGGTTCTCGTCACGCATCGGCGCTGTACATCCTTCCAGATAAGACACATAACTATCATCATCTGCAACTATCAGTGTACGTTCAAACTGTCCGGTATTTGCAGCATTAATACGGAAATAAGTAGAAAGCTCCATAGGGCAACGTACACCCTTTGGTATATAGACAAATGAGCCATCACTAAACACTGCCGAATTAAGAGCAGCAAAGAAATTATCTCGATAACCAACTACCGAACCCAGGTATTTCTTTACCAAATCGGGATGCTCACGTACAGCTTCGCTCATCGAACAGAAAATGATTCCTTTTTCCATCAGTGTTTCCTTGAAGGTTGTCTTGACAGAAACAGAATCCATCACGGCATCTACAGCCATTCCACTCAATGCCATCTGCTCTTCCAGAGGAATACCCAGTTTATTAAAAGTCTTCACCAGCTCAGGATCTACTTCATCCATACTCTTAGGTCCTTCCTTCTTTTTAGTCGGATCTGCATAATATGAAATAGCCTGATAATCTATTTCAGGAATATTGAGATGAGCCCATGTCGGCATTTCCATTGTCAGCCAGTAACGATAAGCTTTCAGACGGAACTCCAATAACCATTCCGGTTCACCCTTCTTGGCCGAAATCAATCGCACCACATCTTCATTCAATCCCTTTTCAATGATGTCTGTATGTACTTCCGTAGTAAAACCATATTTATACTTTTCCTGCGTCAGTTGTTTTACAAACTCATTCTTTTGGGATTCTTCCTTTTTATTGAGTTCTTCTTGCATATATTTTATTATATCAGTCTATTAGTTGTTTAGTAACATTCTTCACAGTAGGGAAAAAGACTCCCGAAAAGCCTTCTATCGGATAATATAACAAAGAAGTACGTTTTACGGTTGACTTTATTAAGTTATCTTTAGAATCGACAAACTCTATAAAATGTACGAATAGGCTGACAAGCAATATGTACTTCAAAGCTCCCAGTGCGGCGCCTAAAATACGGTTGACAAAACCTAAATGTACAATTTCAATCACTCGTGTCAAAGCTGAAGCAAGCAACAGAAAGACAAGCGGAACCAGCAACCATATCAGAATAAAGGCTACGACTTGGGCAAAGGTGAGTGATGTACCCAATTCTTCGGCAAGCTTTTCGCCTACAGAAGCAAATAATGCACGGGCCACAAGCAATCCAACTACCAAGCCTACAATAGAGGCTAATTGCCTTATAAATCCCTTTGTAAATCCAAGTATAGCTCCTATGCTTATTATTGCCACAATAATCCAATCGAGGACTGTCATACTCTATATCGTAATAAAAAAGGAAATGTCATGCTGAACGCAGAGAAGAATCTGCACACATCCGATAGCGTTCACAGATCCTTCGCTATGCTCAGGATGACATCACCTCATTAAATTTACTATAATGTAATTATAAAGTTTGTTTTACTTCCACTTCTTCATAAGTTTCAATAACGTCACCTACCTTCAAGTCATTGCAATTAGTCAGGCTAATACCACATTCAAAGTTAGTACCAACCTCTTTCACATCATCTTTAAAGCGTTTCAACGCATTGATGCTACCCGTAAAGATTACAATACCATCACGTATCAAACGAGCCTTGTCAGTACGTTTCACCTTACCAGTCTTAACCATCGCACCGGCAACCATACCGACTTTACTGATATTGAATACTTCACGAACTTCGATTGTTGCAGTAACCTGCTCTTTCAATGTAGGAGCAAGCATACCTTCCATAGCAGACTTCACTTCTTCGATAGCATCGTAAATAATAGAATACTTACGGATATCTACTCCTTCCTGTTCAGCCAGTTTAGCAGCATTGCTAGAAGGACGAACCTGGAATCCTACGATAATTGCATCTGATGCAGCAGCCAGTGATACATCTGATTCTGAAATCTGTCCAACACCTTTATGGATAACATTAACCTGAATCTGTTCGGTAGACAATTTAATCAATGAGTCACTCAACGCCTCAACAGAACCGTCCACGTCACCTTTCACAATTACATTCAGTTCATGGAAGTCACCCAATGCCAAACGACGTCCAACTTCATCCAATGTAAGCATCTTCTGAGTACGCAAGCCTTGCTCACGTGCCAACTGCTCACGTTTATTTGCAATTTCACGTGCTTCCTGATCTGTATCAAGCACATGGAATGTATCACCTGCAGCTGGGGCTCCATTTAATCCCAAAATCAATACCGGTTCAGAAGGACCTGCCTCTTTCAAGCGTTGATTACGTTCATTAAACATAGCCTTCACCTTACCATACGAAGTTCCAGCCAGCACAATATCTCCTACATGCAGTGTTCCATTAGAAATCAACACTGTTGCTACATATCCACGTCCCTTATCCAGAGAAGATTCAATAATTGAACCAGTAGCCTTACGGTTCGGATTTGCTTTCAAATCCAACATTTCAGCTTCCAGCAATACTTTCTCCAACAATTCAGGAACGCCTGTACCTTTCTTTGCAGAAATATCTTGTGACTGATACTTACCTCCCCATTCTTCTACCAGGAAGTTCATAGCAGCAAGTTCTTCCTTAATCTTATCAGGATTTGCATTCGGTTTATCTACCTTGTTGATTGCAAATACAATAGGTACACCGGCAGCCATTGCATGGTTAATAGCTTCCTTAGTCTGAGGCATTACGTTGTCATCGGCAGCAACAATGATAATAACGACATCGGTAACTTTAGCACCACGTGCACGCATGGCAGTAAATGCCTCATGTCCCGGAGTATCCAGGAAAGTGATGCGACGTCCGTCTTCCAGTTTTACATTATATGCACCGATATGCTGTGTAATACCTCCAGCCTCACCAGCAATTACATTTGCCTTACGGATATAGTCCAGTAATGAAGTCTTACCATGGTCAACATGTCCCATGACTGTTACAATCGGAGCACGAGGCTGCAAATCTTCTTCAGCATCAGCTTCCTCTTCAATAGCCTGGGCAACTTCAGCACTTACATATTCAGTCTTATAGCCAAACTCTTCGGCTACCAAATTGATAGTTTCAGCATCCAGACGTTGATTGATAGATACCATGATACCCACACTCATACAAGTAGAGATAACCTGAGTTACTGAAATATCCATCATGTTTGCCAGCTCATTTGCAGTAACAAACTCTGTCAGTTTCAAGATCTTGCTTTCTTCCTGTTCAAGTTCCTCCTGCTCAAGCTGACGGTTCTGTATACTTTCACGTTTTTCCTTACGATATTTAGCAGCTTTATTCTTACCCTTATTAGTAAGACGAGCCAATGTTTCCTTTACCTGCTTAGCTACATCTTCATCGCTTACTTCAGGTTTTACAACCGGTTTCTTGAAGCGGTCTTTATTATGTTTGCCTCCACCCTGAGCCGCAGCATTAGAGTTAGCCTTTCCGCCTTTATCGCCGCGAGGTGAAACAATATTACCCGCCGCATTAATATCTACACGTTCTTTGTTGATACGATTACGTTTCTTCTTTCCCGAAGCGTCACTTTGACCACCTTTATCAGTTTTCTCGTCAGTCTTTCTTATTTCCTTGATGATAGCATCTTTCATCTGCTTACGCTGTTCCTGACGCAGTTTGTCTTTTTCCTCTCGTTCCTTACGTTTTTCTTCTTTTGTCTTCTTCTTCGGACGAGTAGACTGGTTCAATGCAGCCAGGTCAATCTGACCTACGACATTAATCTTCGACTTAAATTCCGTTGGACGGATTTTAAACACCTCATCTTCCTTGTCCTGCAGAACGGTTTGTACTTCGGGTACTTCTTTCTTTTCTTCCATTAAATCTGGTTTCAAATCTTCCGCCTTCTCCTGTTCCGGCTGTTTCTGTTGTTCATTAATCTGAGGTTGTGGTTGTACTGTTTCTGCTACAGGAGTTTCTTCCACATGTTGCGGTTCATTCTTTTCCACCGGTACAGATTCCTCTACCACTTCCTTTATTTCTTCCTTAGCAGGCTCCACCACAGCCGGCTTCACCTTCTTCTTATTAAGACTGTCCAAATCAATTTTGCCCACAGGCTTAAATTTCGGACGTGCATCTTCAGGCACAACTGCTTCTATCACCTCCGGCTTCGCTTCAGCCTGCAGGTCATCAATAGAAACAGAAGCTTTATTACGTTCTTTATTCTGCCGTTCTTGAAAAATCTTTTCAGACTCTATTTTCAAATCTTTGTCTTTGCTAAACTCTTTCACAAGTGCAGCATATTGTTCATCAGTAATTTTAGTATTCGGATTTGCTTCGATAGTATATCCTTTCTTTTGTAAAAAGTCCACCACCGTAGCAATACCTACATTCAAATTTCTTGTTACTTTGTTCAGTCTTATCGTCATAAATTCTTTTAGTTTTTAATAGAGTTCAGGAAAAAGTTTTTCAGTCACGGATAATCAATATGATTGACTATATTTATTCCTCGAACTCTGCCCTCAAAATTCTTAACACATCGTCTACTGTGTTCTCCTCCAAATCTGCCTTTTCAATCAGCATCTCACGTGGAGCGTTCAGTACACCTTTTGCCGTATCTATGCCAATACCCTTGATGGCATTGATAACCCATTCATCAATTTCGTCTTTAAACTCATCCAGATAGATATCTTCATCTGTTGCGTTTTCATCCAGTTCACGATATACATCAATGGTATATTCGGTCAACATACTTGCCAGCTTGATATTCATACCACCTTTACCGATAGCAAGAGATACTTCTTCCGGCTTCAGATATACTTCAGCTTTCTTCTCTTCTTCATGCATGATAATAGAAGAAACCTTAGCAGGACTCAACGCACGCTGTACGAACAGTTGTATATTCGAAGTATAATTGATAACATCAATATTTTCATTGCGTAACTCACGAACAATACCGTGAATACGAGAACCTTTTACTCCGACACATGCTCCAACCGGATCAATACGTTCATCGTAAGATTCTACAGCAATCTTTGCACGTTCACCAGGTATACGGGCAATTTTCTTGATAGTAATCAATCCGTCATTGATTTCCGGAACTTCCTGTTCAAACAGACGTTGCAAGAACATAGGCGAAGTACGGCTCAAAATAATCTTCGGATTATTATTCTTATTGTCTACCCGTGCAACTACTGCACGTACAGTTTCTCCCTTACGATAGAAATCGCTCGGAATCTGCTCAGTTTTCGGAAGCAGCAATTCATTACCTTCATCATCGAGTAACAAAATTTCCTTTTTCCAGATCTGATAAACTTCTGCAGCAATGATAGTACCGACCTTGTCAATATACTTATTGTACAAGCTGTCTTTTTCCAGTTCCAAAATCTTAGAAGCCAATGTCTGGCGAAGGTTCAAAATCGCACGGCGACCAAACTTTTCGAATATCACCTCATCTGTAACCTCCTCTCCCACTTCGTAAGATGCATCAATTTTACGCGCTTCAGTAAGCGAAATCTGCAAGTTCGGGTTCGTCAATTCATCATCAGCCACCACTTCACGATTACGCCATATTTCAAAGTCGCCTTTGTCGGGATTTACAATTACATCGTAATTTTCATCGGTTCCGAACATCTTTGCAATCACACTACGAAATGACTCTTCCAGTACGCTCACCATAGTGGTGCGATCGATATTCTTCAAATCTTTAAATTCCGAAAACGTGTCAATTAAACTGACAGTTGCTTCTTTCTTCGCCATAATTTTATTTAAAGCTTATTAAGTATTTGGTGTATTTTATTTCGTCATAAACAAAGGTTACATTCTGTTCTACCAGCTTCGGACGTTTTGCACCTTCCGGCTTTACTTTCACTTGTACCGTGATCGTAAAGTTCTCTTCATTGGCGTCCGTCAATACGCCGGTCCATTTTTTCCCATCCTTACCCAGCACTTCTACTTCTTTTCCGATATGGATTATATATTGCTGAAGCACCTTAAAAGGTTGTCCGATACCAGCCGACCCGACCTCAAGTTCATAATCTTCTTCCTCTCGGTTCAGCTTCGATTCGATATAACGGCTCAAGTCCACACAATCATCGATCCACACACCTTCCGCATGGTCGATTTCAACTACAATTTTGTCATCCGGAGTTACAGTGACATCCACCAGAAAATAATCTTTACCCTCCAGCCATTCTTCAACTATCCGGGTTACAACGTTTTTATCTATCATGTACTAACTATATAAGAACAAAAAAAGGAGCTTAACCGCCCCTCCACCTTTTCATCCATCTCGGTTGCAAAGATACAAATAATATAATGTACTGCAAAATATTAGAATAAATATTTCATTTTTAGCAAGATTTATCTTTTTAAGATATCTTTGTACACAAAATCAAACATAAATCTGCATTATGAACAATAAAAGCATCAACAGCAATAAACAGTTTATGATAGGAAACGGCATATTAGCCTTCGGAGTATTTTTCATTGTATGCCTGTTTCTTTATTTGAGTTTTCGTACTCCTCAAACAGCAGATCAAAGCAAAACATCTGCTGATTTATATACCATACAAGTAGAAAACAGTTTTGCCGGAGATAGCATTTCGGTTTATATAAACGACAGCCTTCTGCTCAACTGTACAATGGGATCGACAGCACTTACACTTCAGGTAAATCGCTTTGCCGAAGAAAATGCACTGATGATTGTCGATAACAAAAGCGACGAAATAACCCCGTTCAGCCTAAACCCGAAAGGGAGCATAGTCAACGTTGCGAAAAAGGACGGAAAAATATCAATACAAGAATCGGAAAGAGAATAAAAGACATCTACGTCATTCAAACTCCAAGACAAAAGTAGTATTCCAACCGTTCGTCCCTGGTCGCAGCAGGCTGACACTACCTCCCGACAACTTCATAATCTGTCGTGAAAGAGAAAGACCTATACCGCTTCCTTCACTACGGGTTGTAAAGAAAGGCACAAAAATCTGCTCTGCTTCTACCTCCGGTATAGCAGGACCATCGTTACTGACATACACAAAGACATGCTCGTCAGCCGAGCTGTATGCACGCACGTGTATTCTTCCCTTCTCACCGCCAATCGCTTGTACCGCATTTTTAATCAGGTTGATGAGCACCTGACGTATCAGATTAGGATCAGCATAAAGCATCAGTTCGGCAGGTTCCACTTGCAAGGAAAGAATAATATTACCAGGAACAAGAGTTAACCCTTCAATTTGCCTGAGCAGATCCAACAAATAAAATGGTTCGGGTGAGGGTTTCTGTAAAGATGAGAACTTCCGGTAACTGTCAACAAATGAAATCAGCCCGACTGAAGTTTCATGAATAGCCCGAATACCATCGTACAAAGGTGTTCCTACCACATCCTTACGTTTCAAAAATGTTTCACTCAGCGAGGAAATCGGAGCAATGGAATTCATGATTTCATGTGTCAACACCCGAACCAGCTTAATCCACGAATCAAGCTCTTTTTCATCCAGCTCATTACGGATATCATTCAAAGCAAGAATACGCACTTTCCGTTCTCCCAGTTGCATAACAGAAGCCCGCACCAATAGCTGTACCTCGCCTTTCGAAGTAGACAGCTGTATATTACACCGCTCTCCAGCTCCCAATGAACGAAACACATGAGAAACTTCCGCTCCGTATCGTTCCAGCTGCTGCAAGGTACTCAAAACAGGAAGTCCCAAGAGGCGTGCTGCTGCCGGATTTGTCTGCACAACTTTCATACTTTCGTCCAACACAATAATTCCCGACGTAACACTGGAAAGGATCTGTTCATAAAACCGTTCTCGCTGCTCCATCAGTTGTTTCTGTTCGCTCATCAGTCCTCCGAAACGGTTAAGCGTATCTTGTAACACGCGTTCTCCTCCCGAAAAGCCATAAACCGGTAAACGAAACGAATAGTCACGATTTCGGATAGCCTCCAGCATCAGCCAACTCTTTTCACGCAGTTGCTGCTGCATTTTCCGGAAAATAAAAATGGAAGCGGCACATAGAAGAAGTCCTGCAACCAGCAATCCACCCTTCCCGTAGACAATCCCCAAAGTTACCAGTACAACTCCGCCAACAAGCAACAGTGTACGAACGGTAATCGAATAAATCCACCTATAACCCATAACGTTTCATTTTATTATAGAGTGTCTGACGGGTAATTCCCAACATAGCAGCTGCCTGCGAAAGATTCCCTTCACACTGATCGATAGCACGCTTCACCATGCTACGTTCCATTTCGTCAAGCGTATGGAAAGGCACTTCCGTTTCAGCATTTCCGACAACAGGTTCAGGACCGGAGGCTGTAGAAGTGAGTTGCAACATATCCCCTCGCAACTCATCGCTATCGGACAAGATAACGGCTTTCTCTACCGTATGTTGTAATTCACGAATGTTACCATACCAGGGATGTTCCAGCAAACGGCGCGCAGCTTCAGGGCTGAAAGCTTGCACTTGTCTGCCATATTGCCTAGCATACTGTTCAAGAAAACGTTTCGCTAATGGAAGAATATCTTCCTTACGTTCACGCAAAGCAGGTATATGCAAATGAATGGTATTAATACGATAGAGCAGATCTTCACGGAACTCACCGTTTCTTACCATATCTTCCAAATTACGGTTGGTAGCACATATCAAACGAATATTAGTAGGCTGCTGCGTATTGCTTCCAACCTTTACGAAACACCGCTTCTGAATAGCCGTAAGTAGTTTCGCCTGCAGATGATAGGGCAGGTTAGCTATTTCATCCAAAAAAAGCGTTCCACCGTCAGCAGCTTCAAAGCGTCCTATGCGATCGGTATGTGCATCGGTAAACGAACCTTTCACATGACCAAACAATTCACTCTCAAATAAAGATTCCGTAATGGCGCCCATATCAACAGCTATCATCGGTCCTTCCTTACGATTGGAAAGACGATGTATCTCACGGGCCAGCATATCTTTTCCTGTTCCGTTTTCTCCTGTTATCAGAATATTGGCATCAGTCGTACTAACCTTCTCTACTAACATGCGCAACGGACGGATAGCCTGTGAATTTCCCCAATACATTCCGTCATCGGAAGCGACTGGTGGGACAGCTGTCTTTTTCTTACCCTTACGGGCTTCAACTATCCGGGAGTATGCTTCCTGAAGTGTCTGTACCAGCTGTGCATTTTCCCAAGGCTTTACTACAAAATCAGCAGCCCCCTCCTTTATTCCCGTAACTGCCAGGTTTATATCAGCATAAGCCGTAAAGAGTACCACTTCTGTCTGCGGACGAAGACGTTTTATCTCACGAAGCCAGTAAAGTCCTTCGTTTCCACTATTGATACCCGAAGAAAAATTCATATCAAGCAATACGATATCGACTGCCTCCCGATTCAGCAATGTAGGTATTGTAACCGGAGAATCTATTGTTATCACACGCTCAAAATATTCTCCCAGCAGATATTGCAACGAAGTCAATATATTACGGTTGTCATCAACCACCAACAGGATTCCTTGTTTAGCCATATTCTTTTTATTTGCAGTATTGCAAAGATACGTAAAGATAACATAAAGAAACAGGTAACAGGTGACAAAAAATTAGACAGTGAGTGTCTAATTTTTTGACACATTGCTTAATACGCACATTATCGTATACACTGATTTTCAACAGTTTACTACTTTGGCACGATATTTGATTTTAATCAGACAGATAAAAACGAAAACACATGAAAAAAAATAATAAGACCAAACAGTCATTGCTTCTGCTCGTAAGTCTGTGCAGCCTCAACATAACAGCTCAGGAGGTCTGGAATATCGACCAGTGTATGGCTTATGCAGTGGAACATAACCACATCGTAAAGCAGCGCCATCTGGAAGCAGACAATTACCGTATGGACCGTATGAAGGCTATCGGACAATTTCTGCCAGGAGTATCAGGAAATGTCAGCGCACAATATAATTTCGGACGTTCAGTCGATCCGGAAACTAATACATATATATCAAAATCAACCTTCAATAATGGTTATAGCATGGAAGCCTCCATTCCTATCTTCCGGGGAGGAAGCCTGATCAACCAAGTACGAAAAAGCAAAGCAAATTTACTGCTTGGCAAAGCAGCTCTGCAAGAAGCACGGGATAATACAGCTCTGGAAACATTTCAGGCCTACATTGATGCATTGTATTATTATGGTACTACCCGACTGGCAAAACAAAAACTTGCGGAAAGTGATTCATTATTATACAAAACTCGCCGACAGGAAACTCTAGGGTTAAAAGGAATGGCCGACGTTGCGCAAATGGAGGCACAGCAAGCAAGTGATGCTTACAACTTAACACATCAGCAAAACTTATATGAAACAGCTATGCTGACCTTAAAACAAAAAATGAATTTCCCCATTGAAGAGGCTTTGCTGCTCGACACCTGTCTGCTGGAGCAATCTACACTAGAGCAAGAACAACTGACCATAGAACATGCCGACAATGTATTCCGTCTTGCGTTAAACTGCAATCCGGTTTTGAAACAGGTCGAAATGCAGAAACAGTCGGCAAATATGGACCGTAAAATTTCATGGAGTTCATTTGTTCCATCCATCAGTCTTTATGGAGGAATTTCAAGTTCTTATTATAAAGAATTACATCAAACAGGATACCCTCCGTTCCATACACAGTTTGAGAATAACTTCGGCTCATATTTTGGAATCAGCATGAGTATACCTATCTTCAACCGTCTGTCGGGCATCGCCAACATGCGACAGGCACGAAACAACTACCGGATAGCAGCCGAACAGTATGAGGCGCAGAAAGAAGAGCTTCAGAAACTGGTACAGCAAGCCGTACAAGACCGCGAAGGCTACCTGAAAGAAAGTATCCAGATGGAGAAGAAAGTAGCTTCCGACTCACTTGCCTACCACGTGACGCGACGCAAGTACGAAGAAGGGCTTATGACCTCACTCGATGTACAGAACAATGCTGCCACATTGTTGGAAAGCCAGACCGGACTGTTGCAGAGCAAACTTACCTACCTGATGAAATGCAGACTGGTAGATTATTATAAGGGACAAGATATTATCAGAAACAACGAATAAAAATATTACACACCATGGATATACAACTGGAAAAGAAAAAAGGCATTCAGAAGAAACACATTCCTTACATAGCCGGAGGAGCTGTTGTGATTTTATTATTAATCTGGATTATTTTCGGAAATCATGCATCAACACTGAGAGTAGACGCCGCTTCACTGAATATAGCCGATGTAACCTTCGGTAAGTTCAATGACTATATCCGTCTGAACGGACAAGTTCAGCCAATCTCCGTCGTCCAATTAAGTCCGGAAGAAGGAGGAATCGTACAGGAAAAGGTTGTAGAAGAAGGCGCCCATGTAAAAAAAGGAGATGTCATTCTCCGTCTCAGCAACTCAAACCTGGACTTACAGATTCTGAATGCAGAATCGGAACTTGCCGAAAAACAGAACTTACTGCGTAATACACAAGTAACCATGCAGCAAGATAAGCTGAACAATGAAACCGAAAAAGTACAGCTGGACATTGATACACGCCGAAAACAACGTACCTATCTCCAGTATGAACGTTTATATAAAGAACGTCTTATCAGTCGGGAAGAATATCTTCAGGCAAAAGAAGACTATGAAGTAGCACAGAAAAAGCACGGATTGATTACCGAACGTCTGGTACAAGATTCTATCTACCGTAACATACAGATGGACCAGATGGAGGACAATTTACAGAACATGAGAAAGAATGTACTGCTGATTCGTGAAAGAAAAGAAAAACTGGAAGTCCGCGCTACAATCGATGGAGAACTTGGACTGCTGGATGCAGAGTTGGGACAGAATATCACTGCCGGACAAATGGTCGGGCAGATAAACGACCTTTCGGACTTCAAGATAGAAGCCATGATAGACGAACATTATATCGACCGTGTAACCAACGGACTGCCGGCTACGTTCGAACGTCAGGAAACCACATTCAACCTGAAAGTTCGCAAAGTATATCCCGAAGTACGTGAAGGACGATTCCGTACCGATTTTGTATTCGAGGGAAAACGCCCTGACAATATCCGGAGCGGACAAACTTACTACATCGATTTACAATTGGGGGAACCAACCGAAAGCGTACTTATTCCAAAAGGAACTTTTTTCCAAGTAACTGGAGGTAACTGGATTTTTGTAGTCGACAAAGAAGGGAAGAAAGCTTATCGCCGTCAGATACGTATCGGACGACAAAACCCACAATATTACGAAGTACTGGAGGGACTGGAAAAAGGAGAGCGTGTCATTGTATCCGGATACGAAAGTTATAAAGACAATGAAGTGCTTATTTTAAAATAATAAATACCTAAGATGAAAACACTTATCCGTAACTTTTCGCATACGTTCAGGCGTTTCTTTACCGCAAGCATACTGAACTTGGCAGGACTGAGTATCGCTTTTACAGCCTGCTTTGTCATTCTGACTCAGGTAGATTACGACTATAACTACAACAAATGCTTTCCAGCCCACGAACGCATCTACCGGGTAGAAGTGAATCGAGGTGGAGAATACGACTGGCAATTCTGGCTGGCCCGTCCGTTCTGTGAGTTGCTAGGAGCTGCATCTCCTCATATACAAGCTATTTCGGTTACCTCTTTATTAAGCTATACTAATGATTTTGAAATAGATGAGCACATCTATTCAGAGCCTTGGCTTACTGGATTTGGTGACTATTTAGAGGTCTTCCAACCTACTATGGTATGTGGTACGACGGCTTCACTTAATGAACCTAGCCAAGCTCTTATTCCTGCGTCCATGGCCCGTCGTTTTTTTGGTACTACAGATGCGATTGGCAAAATTATTTACGTAGACCGCAAATCCCTCAACCAGCCTTTAGTGATTGGAGGTGTCTATCAAGATATGCCGGAGAACTCCCAGTTGGGCAACTGTGTCTTCTCTTCTTTCCGTTCGGATTTGAACAAAGATTCCTGGACAAACTGGAGTTATACTCTGTATATCCGACTCGACAATCCAGCCTCTTTGCACGATGTGAAACTGTCGATGATAGAGGAGTGCAAGCAGAAACTTCCCCAAAATCGGATTTCCGGACAGGAAGACTGGGAAAACTATATTCATTTTACTCCGCTGGATGAAGTACACTATTCAACGATAGGTGACAAGGCTGCTACCAGCAAAGCCGCAGTATATCTGTTGCTGTGTGTATCAATACTAATTTTACTGACAGCAGCAGTCAACTACATGAATTTCTCACTGGCAGAAACTCCCATGCGATTGCGTTCCATCAATACTCAAAAGGTGTTAGGAGCTTCCACTTTCTCTTTACGGGGGTATTTATTGTTGGAATCTGTATTAGTTTGTATGTGTGGATTCCTGCTTTCATTACTCTGGCTCTATCTGTTGCAAGACACATTCCTGAATACCTTGGTGTCATCCGATCTTTCTTTAATGAAACATCCTGTTCTACTGCTTACATTAAGCGGAATCGCCGTTTGCATGGGTTTACTTGCCGGAGCTTACCCTTCTTATTACGTCACTTCTTTCCAACCGGCATTAGTATTGAAAGGCTCATTCGGTCTTTCTCCCAAAGGTAAGCTACTGCGTACATTATTAGTTTGCTTCCAGTTCTTTGTTTCTTTCATGCTGATTATTTCTGTAGGCATTATGTATCTACAAAGTCATTATATACAGAACAGTGATTATGGTTACGACAAGAGTGTAGTTCTGGTGGGTGAGATTCCTAACGAACTGCTCAATCGAAGGGAGGCGATCGTCAGTGAGTTGTCCGGAATATCGGGCATAGAAGGTATCTCTATTTCCCAGTTCGTATTGAACTCTTCCGATGACTACATGTCGTGGGGCAGAGGAAATAGGGAGCGTTTTATCAATACGGTCTGTTTCCCGGTAGATTACCGCTACTTATCCGTGCTTGGGATCAAGATTACTGAAGGCCGGAACTTCAAGTCTGGTGATGGAGATGTGTATATCTTCAACGAAACAGCCCGGAAAAAATATCCCTGGATGAAAGTAGGTGAATTAGCAGCCCCCGAAGATTATCCGGTAGTGGGATTCTGTGAGAACATTCGCTTCAGCAGCTTCCGCAACAATGATGAAGAAATACCAATGGCTTTCTTTATTTACGGAAAAGATTATGCAGACTGGGATGCCAACAGCATCTTGAACATCCGGGTAGCTCCGGGAGTAGACAAGGCAGACATGCTCCACCGCTTAGCAAAGACAACTGAAAAGCTTGCACCGGACCATGACTTCAAGTTCCGTTTCATGGATCAAGTGATTGACCAGAATTACCATCTAGAATTGCGCTTCACCAGCCAGATTCTGCTATTCTCCTTGATTGCCATCGTACTCAGCATAATTGGTGTGTTCGGGCTTACCTCATTTGAGAGTGAATACCGCCGCAAGGAAATCGGTATCCGGAAAATCATGGGAGGTTCCACCAGCAAAATCCTCTATATGTTTACCAAACGTTATCTCGTCATGCTGGTCGTCTGCTTCGCATTGGCAGCTCCCTTCGGCTGGTGGATTGGACATGACTGGCTGGAAAGTTTTTCCGACAAAACTCCTATCCGTGCTTGGATATTCGTTATCTCCTTCCTGCTGGTCAGTCTCATTACGATACTGACAGTAACCTTCGAGTGCTGGAAAAATGCCAATGAGAATCCGGCAAACAGCATCAAAACCGAATAAAAATAGATTAATAATATGAAAGAACTAAAAACTTACCTCACTTTTCTACACCGTAACAAGTTATTTACGGTTGTCAATGTTGCAGGACTAAGTATCTCACTGATGTTTGTTCTGCTGATAGCCGACATGGTAACCCGCCAACTATCGGTAGACAAGAACTTGAAAGATACCGACCGTATCAGTGTATTTGCAAGCGAAAATACAGCTGCCGGACATTATCTGCTAGGAGAAAAACTGCAAAGCCGTTACCCTGAAATAGAGGAGTGGTGCGCTTATACCGGAAATTTCGGAATACAGACCAGCATCAACGAAAACCCTACCCAAATTCGTACACTCGTCGCCCGAAAGAACTTTTTTCAGTTCTTCGGCTATAAACTGGCAGAAGGAAATCCGGCACAAGTACTGGTAGATGACCATAGCATCGTTCTCAGCCGTTCATGCGCCAACCGTCTGTTCGGTAACGAGGCTGCTTTAGGAAAAGTACTGGAACTGAATACACCGGATTCAAAAGGAAGCGGCAACCAAAAGTTCACTGTAACCGGTATTATGGAAGACATCGAAAACTCTTTGATCAAAGAGTCTACAGAAGCCATTATCCCTTACGAAAACATCAACGAGCTAAACCCGACAATCAGCCTGACAGATGGCGAGATGGGCAATGCCACCAGCGCACTTGTATTCTTCCGTACCGTAAAAGGAAGCGATCTGAACACAAAGGCCAAAGACGCTCTCTCTTATCTGAAAGATTGCTGGTGGATCTATAACCGGGGTATATTCAAGAAAGTACAGTTCGTGCCATACAATCAGTTTTACTTCCACACAGAAACACCTTCCGGATCAACAGAAATCAACCAGTACAGCTTCCGTATGGTCGTACTTTTCCTTGTCACCGGTATCATCATCTTATTCATGGCAATATTCAACTACGTCAACATGAGTATTGCACAAACTACCTATCGCGCCAAGGAAATGGCAACCCGCAAGTTGCTCGGTTCTTCCCGCTCCGACATATTCTGGCGTATGATAGGCGAATCGTCTATTATGACTGTTATCGCTTTCATACTCGGATTTCTGCTTGCAAAAGCCGCCGAGCCTATTGCCATGGATCTACTGGGTGTAAAGCTCGACCTGACAGGCGATTTGTCTTTCATGACCTGTCTGTCCTACCTGCTGCTTATCGTCTTACTGTCATTCATCTCCGGCTTTGTACCTGCTACCATCTTGTCTAATTATAATCCACTGGACGTTGTAAAAGGACATTTCCGCCGGAAAACCAAAGCTGTATATTTACGCGTGCTGAACATCGTACAAGATGGACTGACTATTGCCATGCTGAGCTGTGCCTTCTACCTGAGCGTACAGATTCACAGCATATTGAACGAACCGCTGGGATATAGCTACGGAAATATTCTCTGCCTTACGCCGGCGGCAGATCAGGAAACTCTGCTTACTTTCCGCAATGAAGTACAAAAACTACCTTTTGTGAAACGGATAAGTTTCGCCCAAGGAACTCCTATAGACGGAGGGAATAATAATACAATGGTTGTTACGGTTAAAGGAGCTCCTAAGAACATGAGTTTTCAGACATTTAAAGTAGACTCAGCCTTTATCGACATGTATCAGATACAGATTTACGAAGACCGCAAAATGCCATTCGACAAGAATAACTGGTTTATCAGCGAATCGGCATCCAAAGACCTCGGAGGTGTTACCGACTATGTAAATGATGAGCGAGGTCGTAGTTTCTCCATTGCCGGATTATTCAGAGATTTTCATATACGCTCAGTCATGAGTGAACAACATCCTTTACGGCTCCAGATACTCCCAGCCGACAAAATTTATCCGTGGAGTATTTTGGTAGAAGTACAAGACGGCGATCTGGCAACTTACAGCAAACAAATCACTGATTTGTACAGTACACTGACAGAAAATGCACCATTCAGTTCGAGCTGGTATAAAGACCAGATTGTCAATCAGTACAGCGATATCATCAGCATGAATAAACTGATTAGTATTTTCACGTGTGCCGCACTGATTATTTCACTACTGGGACTGACTGCCATGAGTATCTATTTCATTGCCCAGCGTAAACGTGATATTGCCATTCGTAAAACCTTCGGTTCCAGTAGCCGCAATGAAATGCTGCAACTGATGAAATTTTCATTCTCATCTTTGCTCATCAGCCTGATAATAGCCATACCACTTATGGCTTTCGGCATACACACCATCGACAAGATTGTATCATACGATAGTGACTTCCCCTGGTGGGTGCCACCAACAGCATTTGCCGTCATCACCCTCATCTCACTGGGATCAGTATACCTTATCAGCCGGAAAGCTGTACGAGAGAATCCGGTAAACAGTATCAAAACCGAATAACAATAAATCTGATGAAAACACTTATTCGTAACTTTTCATATACATTCAGGCGCTTTTTTGCTGCAAGTGTCCTGAATATTGCAGGACTAAGTATTGCTTTTTCCTCTTTTTTCGTCATCATGACGCAAATAGATTATGACTATAATTTTAATAAAGGATATAAGGATTATAAAAAGATTTTCCGAGTAGAAGTATATTCAGATAACGAATGGACAGAAATTGCTCCTCGCCCAATATTAGAGTTAATATCTTCTAGCTCTCCACATATTCTTTCTTCTTCAATCATTACTTATACTGTCTCTAATCAAGATTTTAATATCAATGGACATATATTCAATGAAAAAGTACAAAAAGGATTTGGTAACTTCTTAGAAACTTTCCAACCACAAATGCTATGTGGTTCCACTAGTAACCTTAATTTTCCTAATATGGTACTTATTCCAGAATCAATGGCAATACGCTTTTATGGGCAAATAGATGTTATTGGGAAATCAGTTACAACAGAAAATACAACTTATACAATTGGGGGAGTATATAAAGACTTCCCTAAAAACTCTGAATTTGAAAATAATATATTTACACAATTACCTCAAAAAGAAAATCAAAACAAATGGGGAAACTGGAATTATTATTGCTATCTTCGTTTAGATCACCCTAACAACGTAAAGGAAATAGAAGAGCTAAGTACTCAAAAGTTACAGAAGGTTGATAATAATATTAAAAACTTATTTGATAAGACTAATCCTATCCGACTTACTCCATTGACAGAAACACATTTTTCTGTCATCAATAAAAATAATGCTAATCGTAGTACCATATACCTGCTACTATCTATTTCTCTATTAATAGTAATAATAGCTAGTATCAATTTCATGAATTTTTCGTTAGCAGAAGCGCCAATGCGCATCAAAAGTATTAATACACAAAAAATACTAGGAGCAACAGCTGACTCATTACGACAATATCTAATAATAGAATCTGTTCTCATCAGCACAATCTCCTATATTTTTGCCCTTATAATTCTTTTTATTGTAAAAGATACAGAAATACAAGAACTTGTTACAGCTGATTTGAATTTATTCCATCATCCTTTTCTCCTTTTGGTGACTTTCATATTAAGCTTGTTTATGGGAGCATTAGCAGGAATATATCCCTCCTATTATGTTACATCATTTACACCAGTTCTTGTAATAAAAGGTTCTTTGGGACTTTCACCCAAAGGTAAGACATTACGATCCTCACTTATCTGTTTACAATTTTTTACATCTTTTGTATTAATCATAGCTGTAGCAATTATGTATTCACAAGGACATTATATCTATAGCTCTGAATATGGATATAACAAAGATAATATAATTGTAGGTTGCATGAGTAAAGAAGCAGCTGCACAAACAGCCTCTGTAAAAAATGAGCTAAATAATATATCTGGAGTAAAAGGAGTTTCCATCTCATATTTTGCATTAAATTCATCAGACAGATACATGAACTGGGAGCGTGGAACAAACGAACAACGCATCCAATTCGACTGCTTGCCCGTAGATTATGATTTTTTGCAATTAATGGAAATTCCAATTATAGAAGGCCGTAATTTTAGACCTGATGATGGAGATGTGTACATATTCAATGAAGCTGCAAGAAATAAATATCCTATAATAAAAATAAATGAAAAAGCAGGAGGTTATCCCGTTATAGGTATTTGTAAAAATATACGATATAGTAGTTTCCGAAACAATGATTATTCACAGCCTCTCGCCTTTTTTGTTGCAGGAAGTGATTATAAAGACCGATGGTGGAAATGGCAGCAAACCATCAATGTTCGTGTATCGGCAGGAGTAAATAAAATTGCTATTATCCAATCGCTCCAGAAAACAATGGAAAAGTTTACCCCCGGACACGACTTCAATTTCCGGTTCATGGATGAAGTACTCGATGCCAACTACCGGAACGAACTGCGTTTCACCAAGCAGATCCTGCTTTTCTCACTCATTGCAATTGCCATCAGCCTGACAGGAGTGTTCGGACTCACCATGTTCGAGAGCGAATACAGAAGAAAGGAAATCGGAATCAGAAAGATTATGGGAAGCTCAACCAGACAGATTCTGTACATGTTCAACCGAAGATATATACTTATACTTACCGGATGCTTCATCGTGGCAGCACCATTCGGATGGTGGATCGGACAGCACTGGCTGCAAGGATTTGCAGAGAAAACGCCTGTTACCCCGTGGATATTCATTTTGTCATTCCTGCTGGTTACACTCATAACTATGACTACTATTACTGTACAGAGTTGGAAAAATGCCAATGAAAATCCGGTAAACAGTATCAAAACCGAATAACAATAAATCAGTTCAGGGCATTTCTTTCTCGAAAATGTCCTGAACTGATTCACTCTTATTTTATTTCTATAGCCCCAATAAAACTGTTTATATGTTCACACGAATATGATTTGCAGATATATCGCAAAGTTGCTTCACAAACTTCTGCTTATCTTTCGGAGACAGTACAACGCAATTCTTACCATACGTTATCTCGATTCTGTCTAAGGATGCCGCTGGAGCTGATAGAAACGTATGGGTATTGACAATCTCTGTTATCTCGTCAATATTAATGCATTCGCTATAAAAAAAGGAATAATCAACACGCAAAGTCTTTCCTTCTATCGTGTATTTTATACTGAAGAGAAGTGCCAATGTAAGCACAAGCATAAACAAAACAACACTGAATTTCACTGCTGAAAACTCGTTCCAAACTATAAATGTCAACGGTATGCCCCAAGCTGCCAGAATCAATATCAGCAACCAGATATCTATTTTTGATCTATATACTTGTTTCATAGTTTATCGGTTATCATTTAACGTGAATATAAGAGCATGTAGAACCTACCGGAAAAGAAAGACACGGCAATTAGGATATAAAATTTATAGTGCTAAATTACCACTTTTTCCTCAGAGTCTAAAGTTACAGAGATTTATTGTACAGCCGATGATTTCTGTAAGGAATTTACGTTACGACCGGGAAATATATGATTGCAAACAAGAATCCAGACACCGCTTCTTCTGCAACTTTGTTGTCAACTTCTCATCACCTATCGCAACATACGGTTTCGCAGCCGCAAGTAAACACCTTATCATCAACAGATTAAAAATGGCGAAATCATAATTACCGGCATCCCATAAAAGCCTTGCAGACACACAAAAAACAAGCTCCTGAATATCCTCTATTTTTTTGTACAAAAAATAAAAAAACATCGAGATGTTTTCCTGAACATATCAGCATGTTTTTCCTAAAAGATGCTGATATTTTATTTCACCTATGTCCGCTTCCGGTAAATACATTGCAACTTCCTCTTCGGCATCAGGAAAAAATTCGTTTGCTTTTGGTTATTCCGTGAAAAAGACTAACTTTGTTATTTAATAAATCTCTAAAAACATCACACAATGAAAGAGTTTTTGAAATACACCTTCGCCACCGTCTGCGGTCTGATTCTGACGGGAGTAGTCTTCACAATATTAGGTATTATCAGTCTTGCCGGAATGGTTGCTTCAACTTCCGGTACAGAAACTATAGTGAAAGACCGTTCGGTATTCGTACTCGAACTGAAAGGTAGTGTAATGGAACGCTACCAGGAAAATCCAATCATGCAATTTTTAGGGGAAGACTATGCGACTTACGGGCTGGATGACATTCTGACCTCTATCCGCAAAGCTAAAGAAAATGACAAAATAAAAGGTATCTATATCGATGCAGGTGCTTTCGCCTGTCAGACAGCTTCCATGCAGGCTATACGACGTGCATTGGTTGATTTCAAAGAAAGCGGGAAGTTTATCGTCGCTTATGCCGGAGCATATTCACAAGGTACTTACTATATTGCAAGTGTTGCCGATAAGGTAATAGCCAATCCTTCGGGAAGTATAGGCTGGCACGGACTATCTGCACAGACCATGTTCCTGAAAGGTCTGCTCGACAAAGTCGGAGTGGAAATGCAGGTATTTCGTGTAGGAACATACAAATCGGCAGTAGAACCATATATCGCTACTGAAATGAGTCCGGCAAACCGTGAACAGACACAAGCATTCATCGGCTCTATCTGGCAGCAGATTCTGAATGAGGTTTCCGAATCAAGAAAGATTTCTGTTGACTCTCTGAATGCTCTTGCCAGCCGTAATATGGATCTCCAGCCGGCAGAACTTTATCTCAGCACCGGTCTGGCAGATACACTGATGTACAAAGATGAAGTACTGGCCTACCTGAAACAGCTGACCGACTGTAAGGAAGATGAAAAACTGAATACACTTTCGCTTGAGGATATGGTAAACGTAAAACGAAACGTACCGAAAGATAAAAGTGGAAACGTCATTGCCGTATATTATGCTTATGGTGAAATAGACGGTGATGAATCTGCTGACGGAGAAGGTATCAACTCCGAAAAAGTCATAAAGGATTTGCGTAAGTTACGCGAAGATGAAAGCGTGAAGGCAGTTGTACTGCGTGTTAACTCTCCGGGAGGAAGTGCCTACGGTTCAGAACAGATCTGGCGTGAAGTTTCACTGCTGAAACAGGAAAAACCCGTTATCGTTTCTATGGGTGACTATGCCGCTTCGGGCGGTTACTATATATCCTGCGCTGCCGACTGGATTGTAGCCGAACCGACAACCCTGACAGGGTCCATCGGAATCTTCGGTCTGGTTCCAAATGCAGAAGGACTCCTGAAAGATAAGCTGGGGCTGAATTTCGATGTTGTAAAAACAAACGAACTGGCAGACTTGGGAGATTTGACTCGTCCGTTCAATGAAGAAGAAAAGGCTCTGATGCAAGGTATGGTCAATAAAGGATATGAACTCTTTACCAAACGTTGTGCCGACGGCAGAAAAATGAATATTGAAGATATCAAAAAGATAGCTGAAGGACGTGTGTGGACCGGAGAAATGGCCAAAGACCTGAAACTGGTAGATGAGCTGGGTGGACTGGATGAAGCTGTTGAAGTTGCAGCCTCACATGCTAAAATAGAACGTTATACGCTGGTAAGCTATCCGGAAAAAGAAGATTTCCTGACTTCACTGCTTAATACCCGGCCAAGCCGTTATATCAGCAGCCGTATGCAGGAAAATTTCGGTGAATATTACAACGGACTCCGTTTTGTAAAAAATCTCAAGGATGCCGATCGCCTGCAGGCGCGCATGCCGTTTGATGTGGTTATCAAATAAAGCATCGGCTGCCTGATGAAACTTGAAAGAAAAATAAAGATTTACCACGGACTGTTGCCATTAGCATGCCTCTACCGTCTGGGAGTAAGTATACGCAACTGGATGTTTGACAGAGGCATACTTCATTCACAGTCATTTCCGCTACCCGTTATCTGCGTGGGTAATATCAGCGTGGGAGGAACCGGAAAGACTCCACACACAGAATACCTCATCCGGTTGTTACAGAATGAATTTCAGGTAGCTGTACTCAGCCGTGGATATAAACGTAAATCGAAAGGTTTCGTTCTGGCTACTCCCGAAACAGATGCCGACCAGATTGGCGATGAGCCTTATCAGATGGCACACAAGTTTCCGGATATCTATGTGGCTGTAGACCGAGACCGCTGTCACGGCATTAATCAGCTAACAGATGGACATACAGCTCCCGGCATAAAGGTTATTGTTCTGGACGATGCTTTCCAGCATCGCTACGTGAAGGCAGGACTGACCATTCTGCTTATAGATTATAACCGTCCGATACATCTCGACCGGATGTTACCAGCCGGACGACTGCGGGAGCCGGAAAGTGGAAAAAAGCGTGCCGACATCATCATCGTAAGTAAGTGTCCGGCACAAATGAGCGAAGCAGAACAACAGGCGTTGCGATATGATATAGCACCCCTCCCCTGTCAGCAACTTTATTTTACAACGCTGGCATACGGAAAACTACAGCCTCTCTTCTCGGAAGAACCGGAAAAGAAGCTTGAAGAAATCCGAAACGATGACCATATCCTGCTGGTTACAGGTATAGCCTCACCGGCAGCCATCATCAGTAAACTGTCGGCTTATACGCAGTTTGTTACTCCGTCGACTTTTCCTGACCATCACGATTTTGATGCAACGGACATGAAACGGATAGAAGATGCGTTCAGAAAACTGCCTGAGGGTAAACGTTTCATCATCACAACCGAAAAGGATGCGGCACGACTCATCGCTCATCCGCTACTGAGTGAAACGATGAAACCTTATATATATGTATTGCCGGTAGAGGTAGAATTTCTGAATAAAGAAGAACATTTATTTAACCAAAATATTATCGAGTATGTTAGAAAAAATTCAAGAAACAGCAGCTTTTCTAAAAGCTAGAATGCACACTCATCCCGAGACAGCCATCATTTTAGGTACAGGTCTGGGCAGTTTGGTACACGAAATTACCGATAAATATGAAATAAACTATTCCGAAATCCCCAACTTTCCGGTATCGACCGTAGAAGGCCATAGCGGTAAGCTGATTTTCGGTAAACTGGGCAACAAGGATATTATGGCCATGCAAGGTCGCTTCCACTTTTACGAAGGCTATTCAATGAAGGAAGTTACTTTCCCTGTACGTGTCATGCGCGAATTGGGTATCAAGACTTTGTTCGTTTCGAATGCAGCAGGAGGAACAAACCCGAATTTTGAAATCGGTGACCTGATGATTATCACTGACCATATCAACTTCTTCCCTGAACATCCGTTGCGTGGCAAGAACATCGAATACGGCCCCCGCTTCCCGGATATGAGTGAGGCTTACTCAAAAGAACTGATCGCAAAAGCTCTCGAAATTGCCGAAGAAAAAGGAATTAAGGTACAGCAGGGAGTATATATCGGAACACAGGGACCAACTTTCGAAACTCCGTCGGAATATAAGATGTTCCACATTCTGGGAGCCGATGCAGTAGGTATGTCTACTGTACCTGAAGTTATCGTAGCCAACCATTGCGGTATTAAGGTGTTCGGCGTTTCAGTTATCACTGACTTGGGAGTGGAAGGCAAAATTGTCGAAGTATCACACGAAGAGGTACAGAAGGCTGCCGATGAAGCACAGCCGCGTATGACCACCATTATGAGAGAACTTATCAACAGAGCGTAAAAAAAACTATGCACGAAGGAAATAGAACTGAAATATCAACTCTCGGTGAGTTCGGGCTGATAAAGCATCTCACCACAGACATCAAACTACAGAATGAAGAAAGCAAGTATGGAATAGGTGACGATGCTGCCGTACTTGACTTTGCAGGAAAGCAGGTGCTGGTTACAACCGACTTGCTGATGGAAGGTGTTCATTTTGATCTGGTCTATACTCCCCTGAAGCATTTGGGATATAAATCAGCAATGGTAAACTTCTCGGATATCTATGCAATGAACGGTACACCTAAGCAGATTACCGTATCTCTGGCTGTATCGAAGCGTTTTTGCATAGAAGATCTGGAGGATTTTTACGATGGACTGAAACTGGCTTGCCAGCTACATCACGTAGATATCGTAGGCGGTGATACTACTTCTTCTGTAACAGGTCTTGCAATCTCCATTACCTGTATCGGTGAAGCTGACAAAGATAAGGTGGTTTATCGTAATGGAGCCAAAGATACAGATTTGATTTGCGTAAGCGGAGATTTGGGAGCAGCTTATATGGGACTTCAGCTGATGGAACGTGAGAAAGCTGTTTTTCAGGGAGAAAAAGACGTCCAACCTGACTTTGCCGGCAAAGAATATCTGTTGGAACGCTTCTTAAAGCCAGAAGCACGCCGCGACATCATCGAACGACTGGCTGAAGCAGGCATCCGTCCAACAGCAATGATGGATATATCCGACGGTCTCTCTTCTGAACTGATGCATATCTGTTCGCAAAGTCAGACAGGCTGCCGTGTGTACGAAGACCGTATTCCTATCGACTATCAGACCGCAGTCATGGCAGAAGAATTTAATATGAATCTGACAACTTGCGCCCTGAATGGAGGTGAGGACTATGAACTGCTGTTCACTGTACCTCTGACCGATCACGAAAAAGTCTCACAAATAGAAGGAGTAAAAGTTATCGGACATATCACAAAATCGGAGTTAGGTTGTGCCCTGATTACTCGCGACGGCAACGAACTTGAATTAAAGGCTCAAGGATGGAATCCACTTAAAGGTGAATAATAACAGCCCACATACAGTTAAAATCCCACTATTTTATGAGTAATAGTGGGATTTTTCATGAAAATCCGCCCTATTTTAATTTTTTCTCATATTTTTTTCGAGAATAGTTTGCAGTTTCAAAAACTTTGCTTACCTTTGCAACCGCAAACGAGAAAGATTGGTGCCATAGCTCAGTTGGTAGAGCAAAGGACTGAAAATCCTTGTGTCCCCGGTTCGATTCCTGGTGGCACCACTTGTAAAACTCCGAAATACTTAATTATCAAGTGTTTCGGAGTTTTTCGTTTTAGCAGATAGCGCTGAGTTACCTATAAGGCAATCATCTGAAACTGTTTAAATCGCCTTGATTAAATACCATTAAAGACTTCCTTTTAATCTTCAAACCGATTAAAGCGCCAATAAAAAAAGGCCAGCACTCACACCCTTCTTATTCGTAGTACATTCTTTTCCCTCTCGTTCCGAAAGCATCATAGAAGCACAATCCCGTAAATTAGGCACACTACCTTGAACGTGCATCATAAACAAAGAAAACACAATAACCCCAATGACACGATGACACTTTGACCTTATTGAACTTTTACCCTTTTTCCACATTATAAACCATCATACCTATAACCGAAGAACCGAGAGCTATATACAACCTTATATTTATAACCGTCAGCCCATAGAACACCGAACCCATATACAAGGCTATCTAGATGAGCAAAGATACCAACAACAAGAGCAACAAGTATCTTGGTCGTCAGATTGATTGTTTTCAGTTGCTTCAATTCATTTATCCCTCAAACAGTGCTATCTAAGGCTATTAAACGCTAATACTTAAGTTATTTATTCCGTGTTTCTTATGCATTAAATACCCATACAGCTCAAACACAATCAAACATTAGTTAATTAATTCACATTACTTTATACATTTTTCATCAGGTAAACAGGTAAAATACACCACAACAAACCACTACTTTTGTATTCTGTGCCTATGTAACAAAACCACTTCCAAGAACCATATCTATACCTACGGCAAGACTGATGGCAAGAAGTTCAAGCTGGCCGAAGTGAATCTATGCCTCTGTTTTGAAACGCATCCGGTATGCCGGTAGTGAAACGGACATTTTTTTGCTGATTACAAGCAAAATATTCCACTCTACAGCAGGTAATTAAGGATAATTATGCTATTTTTGAGGTGCCGTACAACGGAACGGACAACAACGACTATGTGGACGGACAGGGATTGCTTTTAGCATTATCTGCTGCACTCGGAAATCTGCAAACAAGTTTGCATTTCGCTCGTTGGCACGATAATTCTGCTGCGACGACGGTTCTCCCGAGGCTGCGCAGGTCCGTGCTTTGGCACTGGAAAACAACTTCCAGGATCCGGACGCATACGAGAAGTTGCAGTTCTACTACCATCCCGACCATTTGGGCAGCAGCAGCTACATCACCAATTTGGACGGAGAGGTGGTTCAGCACATCGAGTATGTGCCGTTCGGCGAAGTGTTCATTGAAGAGCGGAACAGCATCTGGAATACGCCTTATCTCTTTAACGCGAAGGAATTCGACGAAGAGACTGGACTGTATTACTATGGTGCGAGGTACTATGACCCGAGACTGAGTTTGTGGATGTCTGTGGATCCGATGCAGGAAAAATATTCAGAATTATCCACTTATAGTTATACATTTAATAATCCTGTAAAGTTTATTGAATTATTGGGGCTAGAACCAACAGATGTTGAAGCTCTCGAAATGGCTGATGATTGCTATAATCCAGGTAAGAAAGAACTTTCAGGAAATTGGAAACTTCTCCAAGTCGTTTCTAACAATAAAAATTTAAAAATGGAAAATTCAGAAACAGGATTCATGTCAGCAATGTATGGTCGTTGGGACGAAGCAAGTCAATCTTATAGTGAATATGTATATGCCACCGCTGGTACAGATTTCACGAGTGGTGTTGATTGGGAGAATAACATTCAACAGATGCTGTCCGGAGACTCTGAACAATATAGACAATCTGTAATAAATGCTAAAATATTAGCAGCTAGTAATATTGCTAATTCTGGCAAAGAAATTACTTTTGTTGGACACTCTTTAGGTGGAGGCTTAGCAAGCGCAAATGCACTTGCTACAGGTCTACCGGCTATAACTTTCAATGCTGCAGCTCTAAGTTCTGAAACTAAAACAAACCTTAATCTCAATAGGCAAGCCAACATAACGGCATACATAGTTAGAGGTGAAATTGTTGATTACCTCCAAAGTAAAATAGGTATGCGTGCTGAAGGGAAACATGTTTATTTACCGGCTATTTATTCTTTAAATAGACCTGGAAATGGTTTTAAAAGAACTGTACAAAGAGTGTTATACCATACTTGTGGTGCAACAAAATGGTCTTTAAAAGTCAATAACCTGTTTAAATGAAATTGTCTCTAATTATATTTTTTATTTGTCTTATTCTGACGGTATCATGCCGTCAGAATAAGACATTTCGCAGTATTGATTCTTTTCGGAATTCTCACATTTGGACACTTGCAAAACTCGTTCAATCCGAAGATACCGCAAAAATGAGGGAGTTCGTAAATTCCAATCCAGCAATTGATATAGATGAATTGGACTCCAAATTCCACAAGAACCTACTGATATGGGCGATATTTAACGGTCGTTATAAATCCGTTGAATCTCTATTACGCTTAGGTGCGGACCCTAATTTTACTGCTTTTGATGGAACGACACCTTTAATTTATGCATCCAGATTCTTGACTTCTGAATACAAAGCTGATAGCAGATATATTGCTATACTTTTAAAATTCGGGGCAGATCCAAATAAAGTTACCAAGGATTCTGTCTCAGGATTAAAAACGAATGCTTTGGACGTAGCTGCAATAACATCTATTGAATATGTAAAATATCTAATCGAAAAAGGTAAAGCAGACCCATTTGTAAAGGTAAATAACATATCTCCGGTTGAACAAGCTGTAATTCAAGATCAATTAGAAATTGTTGACTACCTTATATCATCTTCAAATGTTTCATTACACATCCCGTCAGGAACATATGGTGGTGGAAGGACGGTCTATGACATATTGGTTAAAAAATATTACCCATCCGATAGCGATTTATATACATTACAGCAAAGGATACTTCAGTTGCAGACTACTGTTCCTAATTAGTATAATGGAATACTATGATAGATTACAAAGAATTTTCTAAGTATTAAAATCACGGCGGATGCTTTAGATACAAAAAACAAGAGAGACAAGGAGAAGGTCACTTACTCCTACAACCTCGGCGGTCAGCTGGAAAAGGTACGCGGCTACAAGTCCTACGGCTATGACTACGTGAACCGCATCGGCTATGACAAGTTCGAGCAGCGCACCTACCTGAAGTACTGCAACGGCGCGGAGACCTTCTACACCTACGAACCCGCACGCCGCAGGCGGCAAGTCCATCATGGACAATGGCTATACCTACGATGCCGTGAGCAACGTTCTCAGCGTTGCCAACAAGGCCGCACTTCCCGAAAGCGGAAAGGTGGGCGGACAGATGACGCATGCCTATACGTATGACGCACTCTACCGCCTGGCAAGTGCTACGGGAATCTATGCCGGAGCGGACAGCAAGACCGCTTCCTACCGGCTGGAGATGGGCTACGACAACATGCACCGCATCGTGTCGAAGAAGCAGCATCTCACACAGCAGGGCGTGCAGTTCGACGGTACGCTCCATGTGGGCTATGACCTGGCCTATACCTACGGCAAGACTGAGGGCAGGAAGTTCCAACTGGCAGGAATGACCAGACAGAAGCGGATGAGGTAGGTTTCCAGCTTGCCGCAAAGGGCTTTCTCCGCCTCGCTTTCCGACTCCACATAGATACGGCAGTTCACCTCATTCTTCCATCTGATTAAACACTGTTTGGCTGCCTGTGAAAAGAAAAGTTCAAGGGAATTTGTCTTCCCCTCCTGTCCTGCCGGAGGCTGAACGGCATCCACCTGACGGATGATGCGTTCCCATTCATCCAGGACTTCTTCCGGCATGGAAGCCTCGTTCCAGGATGGCATGGCAGCTATATCCGGATAGACTTTCAGGAAACGGGAGGAAAAGCCGTTCTGCGAGCGTTTCCCGCCAAACAGCGAGGAGAGCATGCCGGGCTGGGTGGAGCCGATAATGGAGCAGTAAGGATTGGGCAGGAAGATATACTCGTTGTTCGACTTGCGGGTGTATTTGAAGGGAGTACCACTGAACAGGCTGAGAAAATAGCTTTCGTCCGAACCGTTGTAGCGGTTGAAGTTGGAGAGCAGGCTGTCTATTGCCCATGGCGGCTGCAAATGCAGTGAAAAAAGAAACAGCTGTAAAGTCCACCTGATAGTGCTCATACTTCTGCAGGGATTCCACGATGTACCTTACGGGCGCAGGAAATATACCCAGAGGGAAAAGAATGGGATTCTCCATAAGCTCATAGGATTTGGTTGCGTTGTCCAAGCGCCTTGCGCACTTCATGTTCGGGATAAAGCACCTTGTTGCCGGTCTTGACGGGCTTGAGGATGCCTTTCTTGTCCCAATGCCACAGGGTGGCATCACATACACCGAACAGTTCCTTTACCTCTGCCTTGGATAGCATGCGCTCCTTACGGGCGGCTTCCACCATCGAGCCGAGTTCATCCTTGGCACGGCGGATTAGTTCATCGGAAAATGCCTTGAGGTCTGCGGCATCCATTTCCACTCTCACATGGACTTTGCCCTCACTGAGGATGTTGAATAATTCTTCCATACATACTGGTTTCCGTCCGCTGGGTAAACCCTTCTCTACGACCATAATCCTTGGTATGTGCAAATTTTGCACATACCAAGCTTTCTTCAAGTTCTCCCTCCTTGAATATATTATTGATATGACGTCCGATGACTGTTCTGTCCTTCTGAAACAATTCTGCCATTTGCGCTTGAGATAGCCAAACGGTTTCATTTTGAAACTTAACATCTATACAGGTTTCACCATCTGTCGTTTGGTATATAACGATGCTATCTGTCTGGTTCAAATTATCCATAATATATGATTTTCAGTTTGTTATATTGTAATCTTATTTAAAACACATCAGCTTTCGCACCATTGGCAATAGCATCAATCTCATCCGCAATCTCATCGGAAGAGAGCTTGATGTAATCCATGAAAGTCTTCTGCGTCTTATGTCCGCTTACATGCATCATCTGCAAGATGGTGTATTTGTGCGTCAGGTACATATTGGTGATTCCGCTACGACGGGCTGTATGCGTAGTGACACAGTTATAACGGGGCATCATCACTTCACCCTTACTGTTCCTCTCCGACAAAGGGCGGCTTTTGCATGTAGGAGGAGCTGTTTCATATCGTACTAGTCAGGTAAATGTAGAGGAATCTCCTATAGGGAGTGTAAGCAGTGACGGAGTTACGTCGATGTTTCCTGCTGCTTTGCTCGAGGCTGATATCCCAGATATGGGAAGTGAGCTAAAAGGGGTGATAGAGTTTCTTTATACAGCTCCACGTTTTATGATACAGTCTGAATATTTTTTCGATTGTTTGCATCGTACATCCGGACAGAACTCTTATCGTGCGCATGGAGGATATATACAAGGAGGTATTTTGCTGAAAGGACGCGAATTTGAGTATGATACTATGTATGCTGTTCCAGGACGTCCTGTTACTCCACAGGCTATAGAACTCGTTGCTCGTTTTAATTATACAGATATGAATGATGAACGTTCTGGTATTTTAGGAGGGGAAGAGAAAGATTTATCGTTGGGAATAAATTTTTATTTGAATCGTTATTTAGGAATAAAAATCAATGGAAGCTACGTTTGGGTAGGTAATTTCTGCAATAGTTTTTATCAGAAAAACTTTTTTCTATCACAACTGCGTCTGCAATATGTTTTCTGAATTCTGCTTGAGTCAAATTAGATAGACATAGAAAGTTATTGAATCAGTGAGAAAGACTCTAATTCGGTGGAGATTTTTGCTCCACCTCGAACGGTAATATTTTGCCGTTTTTTGCGTGCCGGGGGAAAACAAAAAATCCCGATTACGCTTGGAAATCAGGATTTTACTGTCTTTTGCTTTTCTTCAAAGTGGTGCCACCAGGAATCGAACCGGGGACACAAGGATTTTCAGTCCTTTGCTCTACCAACTGAGCTATGGCACCAATCTTTCTCGTTTGCGGTTGCAAAGGTAAGCAAAGTTTTGAAGTTTACAAATATTTTTCCATTATAAAATGAATCAAAATATTTTTATCCATTTTTTCACTTATTTATTTGGCTGGTTCCTAAAATATACATATCTTTGCAACCGCAAATAAGAAAAATTGCATTCGGAATGTAGCGCAGTTGGTAGCGCACTACGTTCGGGACGTAGGGGTCGGGCGTTCGAGTCGCCTCATTCCGACATAAGGCGACAAGCAGTGAAAATTGCTTGTCGCTTTTGTTTTATCTTCTTTGTAATTTGCTGATATTCTACGGAATATCTTGGATCAACGTAAAAACTTGAGGGATTAATTCAATAAATATTATCTTTGCCTACAAGAATAAAAATAAAATATAATGGAAACAAACGGTTATCATCTCCTTCTCCTGGAAGGAACTCTGGATTATTTCAACATATCAGATGTAAAGGAAAGTAGTACTGAGATAATAATCTATCTTGAAGAGAAGAATGAAGTTCCGAAAGAGTACTCTGAGAGTAAAGTTGAGAGTAAGGGCTTTTATGATCCGATAACCGTACAAGACTTTCCAATCCGCGGAAAGAAAGTATATCTAAACATCCGTCGCCGCCGATGGGTTTTAAAGGATGAGGACCGCTATGTAAGCCGTAACTGGAAACTGATTGCCCAAGGCAGCCGCATGACGCAAGAATTTGCGTCTTTTTTAAAAGAGTTATATTGATACGCTTCCTGTCAGCTGTAAGCTTTTGGGAACTCTGTTCGGTATTGACGGTGACCTTTTTGAAAGACAGTATCGCAATCATCTGAGCGGATATTTGAAATGACCCCAACTCCCACACGCAGAAGAATGGATTCTGTTTGAGAAAAACATCGGAGCATACGTAGGTATAGACGAAGTGTGTCTTTCGCGCGGTGAATTATATACCATATTGATAAACAAGGAGAAAAGAGGAGCTGCTGGAAGTATTATCGCCATCATAAAAGGCACTGACGTAAAGACTGTTATATCCATCCTTCTGAAGCTTTTCAGACACAAGCGCTTTCAGGTAAGAGAAATAACACTTGATATGGCTCCGAATATGGAGCAAATAGCCCGTATCTGTTTTCCTGCCGCCCGTCGTGTTACGGACCGTTTCCATGTACAGAAGCTTGCTTATGAAGCAGTTCAGGACATGAGGGTTAAAGCCCGTTGGGAAGCACTTGATGAAGAGTCTGTACAGATAGCACATGCAAAGGCATGTGGAAAGATATACCATGCTCCGGTATTTGAAAATGGAGATTCCAGGAAGCAGTTATTGGCCAGAAGCATATATCTTCTGTATAAGAAAGAATCATTATGGACCGAATCACAGCGTGTCCGTGCCGGCATCCTGATATAGAGAAAGCATACTATCTTTCCATGAGATTAGGATTGATTCATCACCAGTGCAGACATAAGGATGTAGCCCTGACAAGGCTTGTCAGATAGTATGACGAGGTGGATAAATCAGGTTTTCTTGCCTTTGGAAGAGTAGCAAGGTCAATACAGACGCATTATCTTGAAATAATAAACTACTTTGAAAAGACGTTCTACAAACGCTGCATCAGAGTCTTTTAATGCCAAAATAAAGAACTTTCGCTCACAATTCAGGAGAGTGAAGGATAGAGCTTTCTTTCTGTTTAGACTGTCTAAAATTTATGCGTAATATAAGAATCCCTCAGGTTTTTACGTTGACCCCTGAAAGATTTCACTGATCCTTTTTTGCACATATAGGAAAATGCAGGAGAATTAAAAAAAGAAAAAGCTAAGTAATGAATTATCAATTACTTAGCCTTTCTTTCTGTACCCAGACCCGGGGTCGAACCGGGATGGATGTTACTCCACTGGTGTTTGAGACCAGCGCGTCTACCGATTCCGCCATCTGGGCAACTAAATCAGGGAATATGTATTTCCTTAATTGCGGTGCAAAGGTAGTCAAATATTTTGAAACCACAAGCATTTCACGCAAAAAAGTGAAAATAATTTTCATCTAACACTATTTAGAACTCTTTCCGGACATTGTTCGAAAAATAAAGGCTATCTTAGCATAAACTTTTAAAGCTACGCCGATATCATGAATAACAACTACTATTGTATCATCATGGCTGGAGGAATGGGACGCCGTTTCTGGCCTTACAGTCGCAAAGCATTGCCTAAACAGTTTCTTGATTTCTTTGGAACAGGACAGACTTTATTACAACAAACTTTCGACAGATACAAAAAAATAATTCCAACAAACAACATTTACATTACAACTCATAAAGATTATAAACAAATCGTTCTTGATCTGCTACCAGAAATAACTGAAGGACAGCTGATTATTGAAGAAGAAAGACGTAATACAGCCCCTTCCATCGCTTACGCATCGCACATTATTCAGAAAATAAATCCAGACGCAACCATCGTCGTAGCCCCGTCCGACCATCTGATACTGAAAGTGGAAGAATTTAAAGAAGCTATTTTGAAAGGACTGGAATTTGCATCGAAAAATGACAAGCTGGTTACATTGGGAATAAAGCCTAAACGCCCAGAAACAGGATATGGATACATTCAGATAGACGAAGAAAAAAAAGGAGATTTTTATAAAGTAAAAACTTTCATAGAAAAGCCGGCTCGTGAATTTGCAGAAATATTCGTGCAAAGCAATGAATTTTATTGGAACTCTGGCATTTTTGTATGGCATGTCAATACTATACTGAAAGCTTTTCACGAAATGATGTCAGAAATCTGCCCACGAGTAGAATGTGATGTACCCGACTTCACTTCGTGTCCGAACATTTCGATAGATTACAGTATTATGGAAAAAGCCGACAATGTATACGTGCAGTTATGCGATTTCGGCTGGGCCGATCTGGGTACTTGGGATGCACTTTATGATGCTTCGCCCAAAGACACGAACCACAACGTAATAATTAACAGTAATACTGTACTTTACAATTGCAAAGACAGTATCATATTAGTACCGGAAGGACAACTTGCCGTAGTTCAAGATTTAGACGGCTATCTGGTTGCATCACGTGACAACGTACTCCTTATCTGTAAAAAAGATGACCACGATGCAATCCGCAAGTTTGTAAATGATGTAGAAATGAAGTTCGGAGAAAAATACTCCTGATCTTATTATATATAAAATCAAGAAAAACAAAGATTTACAGATATTATACACGATAGAGAAGGAGCTTCCCCACTACTTTAATTCCTTCTGCATGTATCTGTAACATAGAGGCGATAAAATCCCTCGATTTTTTCGTACAAAAAAGAAAAAAACTTCTCGATATTTTTATAAAAACATGCCCATATTTTTTCCAAAATATGGGCATGTTTTTTTCGATAGCAATTATGATTGGTTTCTTGACACTTTAATATTCAAAAGTGATACCAAGAGTAGGCAGCAAGGTTCCACTTTCCTGTTTTATAGACTTCATTACGTAACGTCGTTCCGAAAGAGGAGCCGTTGGATTTTCAATCTGCCCGGTACTCATCAGCACATCAGGCTGACGAAGTTTACTAGCCGTAATATTCTGGATATCAAGATAAACACCAAACATACATTTCTTCCAATAAAACATTTTATCAACACGGATATCCAGCTGTCCAAAAGCCGGCAGACGCTCTGTATTATACCGATCGTAATCATAATATGCTTTACCCTGTGCATTCCATGCTTCTACCAAGGATGACTTTTCTACATCATACGGTGTATAAGGCGAACCTCCGATGCAGCTTATTTTCATACCCACACTCCAGTTTTTGGGAAAGTTATAAGTTCCACTTACATTGAATATAAAGCGATTATCCCATGCAGAGGGCACATAATCACCTTCTTTCCCATCACGGAATTCACTTTTGAAAATTGTTAATGAGGATGATAAGTTCAACCGTTGAACTAACAGCCACTTAAACATCATTTCTATTCCGTATGAACGTCCCTCAGCTGTAGATATCAGCTGTTCGTTACCTATTACCCCGTAGTCATTTCCCTTACAAGCCAAAGGTATGCCGTCAGACACGGACAAAGGCATATCGCGATAGAATTTATAAAATCCCTCAGCCGATATTTCCATATTCTCATTAGGCTGCCAAGAAAGCCCAACACTTTCCTGAGATACGGAAATATAATCCAGATTACGGTTCAGGTAACTGCCATCATTTCCTTTAAAACCGAGCGCTGTATAAGGTGGAAGCTGATAATACAGTCCCATGTGACCACTTAAGAACAGACGGTCAATCAATCTGTACGATACAGACAGACGAGGAGAAAGCTGCCTCCACAGCTCTTTCATTTTGTCGTTATAATTATTCCCATCTGTACGAACTCCAAGTGATGCAGTAAAACGCTCGTCTGGAGCTGAATAATCCATTGAAGCAAAAAGTCCCCAACGGAATATATCCAGATTTGTACGGTAATCGAAAATTTGTACTTCATCTGTAAAAACTCTCTGGTAAGTTGTATTGGAATATTGGGAATAATTCAATTCCACACCAGCATTCAGCTTCCAAAGGTTCCAGGTAGAAGTGTTTTCCATCCGCAATTTCGTTTCTTGCTCTACTGACCGAAGACGCAACGTCAGATTATCCTCCGAGCTTTCATCATTGTCGTGATATTTCAGGTTACGGTTATTTAAATAGCTATGGCTTAACGTCACCGACTGAACATGCGGACCGGCATAATGCCGATATACACCTCCCAAAGTAAAAGTTTCCTGATTTATCTTAGGCAAATAACCTAATATATATTCAGCATCCTCTCCTTCTATATCAAAGTTCAGCTTCATCCGGTCAATACCGCCCAATCCAAGCAACGTCAGTTCATTACGTGCATCAAAACGCGTTTTCAGTTTAAACGAAGCATCCGTATAAGCAGGAAGCAAAGGTAATCCCAAAACTTTAAACAACATTTGCAAATAAGATTGTCGTACTGATACCAGATAAGAAGTCTTATCTCCCAGGTGTCCGTTAGAGGTAAGCGCTACTTCCGACGCTCCTAACGTAGCTTTCAGTGAGTTATGCTCCATATCTCCGTCGCGCAGACTAAAATCGAGCACTGAACTCAAGGCATTTCCCCTATTGGCAGGAAAAGCACCGCTATAAAACTTCACATTACGTATTAGATCGGCATCAATCAGTCCTACCGGACCTCCTGAAGCCCCCTGCGTACTGAAATGATTGATATTCGGTATTTCTACCCCATCAAGGTAAAAACGGTTTTCCGATGGTCCACCACCACATACAATCAAATCATTCCGGTAGCCGATGGGAGAAAAAGCAACTCCCGGATAGTTTTGTACCACACGGGATATGTCACGATTGGCACCGGGTGCTTTTTCTATCTCCTGCAAACCAATTACACGAAGGCTGACCGGACTTTCTGCTACTTTTTGAAAAGGAGAAGCCGTAACAGTTACTCCTTCCAATTGTGTTCCCTCCTCTTCCATTTCAATCTGAATATGAGGAGTACGGTGATTTACACGATACTCGGATGTAAAGACCGTTTTGTACCCCAACATGGAAGCCTGCAAACGGTAGATTCCCGGCGGAACCTGTTCGACGCTAAAATGCCCTTCGGCATCTGTAGAAGAGCCTATTCCTAAGCCAACAACCAGTACATTGACAAATTCCAGTGGTTTACGACTTGTTTTATCTATTACAGTTCCTTCTATGCGGTATGTTTGTCCATAAGCCAGCATACAAAAGGGCAGCAACATCGACAAGAATATCACTTTCTTCATCATAATAAATACTTTAAATCACTGTATAAATCAAAAAAGCCATCCTGCGAGATGAAGGATGGCTTTCATTCTTGTAATATTGTGGTAGAAAGGAGGTATCAAGCTTTGCCTTCCCAGGCGTTATGAATACGTTCTGCGATGGACTTAAACTCTTCATCGCTCAGCTTCAGTTTCGGATTAGAAAACAGCATATCCGATTCATTCTGAATAGGGATCAGATGAATATGAGCATGAGGTACTTCAAGACCAATTACTGCTTCTCCAACCTTGCGGCAAGGGAAAGCTTTCTGAATAGCCAGCGCCACATGTTTTGCAAATACATGCATAGCAGCCAATTCTTCATCGCTCAGATCGTAGATATAATCGACTTCTTTTTTAGGGACAACCAGTGTATGTCCCTTTACCAACGGATTTATATCCAAAAAAGCATAGAACTTATCGTCCTCTGCAACCTTATAACTGGGAATTTCCCCCGCAACGATTTTACTGAATATTGTTGCCATAATATGATATATAAAAAAAGGCAAGTCCGCAACAAAGCAGACCCGCCTTATAGTTAAAACGATATTCCTGTTACTTCCAGACTGATTTTACCCTGTGGAATAGTAATTTCTGCAATATCACCCACTTTCTTACCCAACAAACCCTGAGCAATCGGTGTATTTACAGAAATCTTACCCAGTTTCAGGTTAGCTTCAGTTTCCGACACGATAGTATATGCCATCTTCATGCCAGTCTTTACATTCTTCAGTTCTACACGAGTAAGAATCTGAACTGTATCAGCTTTCAATTTAGATGTATCTATAATCTTCGCATCACCAATTGTTGCTTTCAACTGATTTATTTTCATTTCCAGCATGCCTTGAGCTTCCTTAGCTGCATCATATTCTGCATTCTCAGACAAGTCACCCTTGTCGCGAGCTTCAGCAATAGCAGCTACAATCTTCGGACGCTCTACAGATTCCAGATGCTTTAATTCTGCTACCAATTTCTGATAGCCTTCTTCTGACATATAAGCCATAGTTTTTTCCTCCTTATTATATTCGTTATTAATTAAATTGTTCTTGCTTATAAAACAAAAAAGAATCCCGATACACAAACATGTATCGGAACCCTTCTCTGTTATGACTTTGGCAAAGATACGCCTTTTATTGATACCAGTCAAGTACCAAAGCGCACTATTTTCACATGCTTTTCAACATGTTATAATAATTTCTTAATCGCTTCTTCCAAATCTGTTTTCGGACCAATTCTCATATTCAGTTCATTGTTCCGGCCTACCAAAAATGCTGTCGGCAACTGAGTCACACCATACAATCTGACATAAGTAGAATATGGTCCTTGAGGATCGCGAACGCAAATCCAAGGCAGATTATCAGCTGCGGTTTTCCAGAAATGCTCATCGGTATCTAATGAAACCTGATAGATTTCCAATCCCTGTGAAGCATACTTATCATATATTTCACGCAACAGCAAATTACGTGCTCCTGATTCTGCACTTCCATATGCGGTAAAGTCTATCAGCACTACCTTACCTTTTAAATCTGTAAGATGACGGACTGTACCTTTTATATCCATCAATGGAATATCAATAATAGAAGCTTCCTGTATTTTATCTGCTGGAATATCCAAAGGTTTCACCTGCGGAGCACGGGTATTTTTCATACCCTTGATAACCATATTATACAGATTACGTGAACGGTCAGCATGTGGATACAAATTGTTCATACTTGTAGCCACAGCAGCAAAACATTTCACATCTTCCTTATTATTCAACGGATCGAAAATCATATATCCATTTAAGACCTGGAATAAAGCAAAATACGCATAAGGTTTATTGGGAGCAACGAATATATAATTCCGCTTCACTTCATCCTTATATGCATCTACCATACGTGTCAGACTGTCTTGAGCAATACCAACAGGTATTCCCGACTGAGCCATACGATTCACACGTTCCTGCAAATCAGTCTGCAATAAAACCAGTTCTTTGATTTTCTGATTATTTTCAGAGCCTTGAATATTGTACTCCGTTGCAAAATTTTTATAATCAGCCTTTACTTCAACAGTTTCAGTAGAATCAACCGAGAAGTTTATCACTTTATTATCAATACGCAATCGGTAAAAATCAGGCGCTTCGGGACGAGCGGCAGCAAAGCTGAAAGCTCCATCACTTCCTAATTCCACTGAATCCAGCGCAACAATACCATCTAATCCTGTCTGCTCCAGATATAACATTTTATCGGCAGCATCGGTCACTTCTCCCTGCACCTTAAAAGCAGGCTCGTTGTTGCAGGCCGTAAAACCTGCGAACAACAGAGCTGCAGCGATATAAGCATTTCTTTTCATTAGCGATTATTATTCATTTCGGGATGCAAAGATACGGCTTTTTATGAGTTCACAAAGTTTTTATCCAAGTTCTTATAAAATGACATATTTTTTTAGCCTGATCCAAGTGCCGATATTATAAACCTCAAATGTAAAATGGAATAAGAATTATATAAAAATACGTACAGACTAAACTTTTATCTCATTTACACCCGATTAGTATAATAATATTTGTATCTTTGCGCGAACTTTAAGAAGACTTTTATATTAAAACATTTTTTATGATCAATCCTATTGTTAAGACGATCGAGCTAGGTGATGGAAGAACCATTACACTCGAAACGGGAAAGCTGGCAAAACAGGCAGATGGTGCTGTTATGCTACGCATGGGTAATACCATGTTGCTGGCTACTGTTTGTGCAGCAAAAGATGCAGTTCCCGGTACAGATTTTATGCCGCTCCAGGTAGAGTATAAAGAAAAATATTCAGCATTCGGACGTTTCCCGGGTGGCTTTACCAAACGCGAAGGCAAAGCTTCTGATTATGAAATTCTGACTTGCCGCTTGGTAGACCGCGCTTTGCGTCCATTGTTCCCCGACAATTTCCACGCAGAAGTTTACGTAAACATCATTTTGTATTCAGCAGACGGTGTAGATATGCCTGATGCTTTGGCAGGTTTGGCTGCTTCTGCAGCACTGACCGTATCCGACATTCCTTTCGGCGGTCCGATTTCAGAAGTACGTGTAGCACGCATTGACGGTCAATTCGTTATCAATCCTACATTCGAACAGCTTGAAAAAGCCGATATGGATCTGATGGTAGCTGCCACTTATGAAAACATCATGATGGTAGAAGGTGAAATGAACGAAGTGAGCGAACAAGATTTGTTAGAAGCTTTAAAAGCTGCTCACGAAGCAATCAAGATACACTGTAAGGCACAGATGGAACTGATGGAAGAAGTTGGTTCTACTGTTAAACGTGAATATTGCCACGAAGAAAATGACGAAGACTTACGCAAAGCCGTTCATGACGCTTGTTATGAAAAAGCTTATGCAATAGCTGCATCAGGAAACCGCAATAAACACGAACGTCAGGATGCATTTGATGCAATCTGTGAAGAATTCAAAGCTCAGTTTACAGAAGAAGAGCTTGAAGAAAAAGCAGGAATGATAGACCGTTACTACCATGACGTAGAAAAAGAAGCTATGCGTCGCTGCATCCTTGATGAAGGAAAACGTCTGGACGGTCGTAAGACAACAGAAATTCGTCCTATCTGGTGCGAAGTAGGTCCATTGCCTTATCCACATGGTTCTTCTATCTTTACCCGTGGAGAAACACAGTCTTTGAGTACCGTTACATTGGGAACCAAACTTGATGAAAAGATTGTGGATGATGTACTTGATCAGCACAAAGAACGTTTCTTATTGCATTATAATTTCCCTCCATTCTCTACAGGTGAAGCAAAAGCACAACGTGGAGTAGGACGTCGTGAGATTGGTCACGGTCACTTGGCATGGCGTGCTCTGAAAGGTCAGATTCCAGCAGATTATCCATATTGCGTACGTGTTGTTTCGGATATTCTGGAATCTAACGGTTCTTCTTCAATGGCAACTGTATGTGCCGGTACTTTAGCACTGATGGACGCAGGTGTACCTATTAAGAATCCGGTATCAGGTATTGCAATGGGATTGATCAAAAATGCCGGAGAAGAAAAATATGCCGTTCTGTCTGATATCTTAGGTGATGAAGATCACTTGGGAGATATGGACTTCAAAGTTACAGGTACTAAAAATGGTATTACTGCAACTCAAATGGATATTAAGTGTGACGGACTGACATACGATATTCTTGAAAAAGCATTGTTACAAGCTAAAGAAGGTCGTGAATACATCCTGAACAAATTGACAGAATGTATCGGTGAGCCTAGACAAGACTTGAAACCCAATGCTCCACGTATCGAAACAATGATTATCCCTAAAGAATTCATTGGAGCTGTAATCGGTCCGGGTGGAAAGATTATCCAGGGTATGCAGGAAGAGACAGGTGCAACTATTACAATTGAAGAAATTAATGGTGTTGGCCGTATCGAAATTGCAGGAAACAATAAAAAGATGATTGATGATGCAATGCGTCTGATAAAAGGTATCGTTGCTGTTCCTGAAATTGGTGAAGTATATCAAGGAAAAGTTCGTTCAATCATGCCTTACGGTGCATTTGTAGAATTCCTTCCTGGTAAAGACGGATTACTCCATATTTCAGAAATCGATTGGAAGCGTCTGGAAACTATCGAAGAAGCAGGCTTAAAAGAAGGTGATGATATTGAAGTTAAGTTACTGGATATTGATTCTAAAACTGGAAAATTCAAACTGTCACATAAGGTCTTATTACCTAAACCAGAAGGAATGGGAGAAGGTAACCACGCAAAACGCGAACGTAAGCCTCAACAAAATAAAGAACAGAAATAATAAACATTCTTTATAACAAAAACAGTCCGAGATCTCATTTGAAATCTCGGACTGTTTTTGTTATATACACATTATATAGCTTCAGTTTCCTTCTTATTATACTTATTCCGATAATCTTTAGGAGTTACCTGAAAATGTTTAGAGAATTCTTTATAGAAATGAGAGCGATTAGCAAATCCCGTTTTATACATAATTTCTTGAACAGTCAGAGAAGTTGTCCGTAATAGTTTTGCAGCTAGATTTATTCGATATTCCTTTATGTAATCTTTAGGAGATTCTAAATCCATTTCTTTAAAACGACGATACAAAGTTCGCACACTCACTTGCATATACTCAGCCACCTCTTCCAAAGAAAGGTTTTCTGAGTCCACATATTTCTCTATATATTCTGTTATTTTCGATAGAAATTCCTTATCTTCAGCCTTAACCAGATGTCCATGAGAAAAATCATACGCACAAGCAGAAGTATTATAAAAATCTTTCATCTTACTACGATTCTCTATTAAACGTTCAACCACAGCCTTCAGATAGTCTATATTAAAAGGTTTTCCTATATAAGCATCCGCTCCAGCATCCAGCCCTGCAATCTTTTCCTGACTAGAATTTTTTGCTGATAATATAACTACAGGTACAGACATAGTATGCTTATTCTGCTTCAATCTTCTCGTCAGTTCAAAACCGTCTATACCCGGCATCATAACATCTGTAACAATCAACATAGGTATATCATTCTTTACTTCCTTCAATGCTTGCTCAGCATCATGTGCAACAACAACCCTAAATTTGTCAGAAAATGCTTCTTGTAACAACATTAACATTTCAGTATTATCATCAACTATTAGAATCTTATGTTTTGATGAAGCCAGATCTGTAGAGTTTTCAGAAATTTGTTCTAGCTGATCAGATTTCATTATTGGCAAAACGTTATTAATGTTGAGCATAGCATTATCATTAACATCTACCTTTTCTGATGTCAGTTCCAACATTGGAAGCAGAACGATAAATTCAGCATAACTGCCATATTCACTCTGAATTTGTATTTCTCCTTTTAGCAACTCAACCATGCTATGACAAATAGCGAGTCCTAAACCATTTCGAGAAGTCATTCCCTTTATAGTAGAAGCTTCCACACCATCCAGCACTTTATATCTGTTAAAAATCAAAGGAATATCCTCCTGACGAATACCTTTTCCCGTATTATACACCTTAATACGCAAACTTTGGTTATCAACTACATCTACCGTTACACGAATACGTCCCCCTACAGAGGTATATTTAAAAGCATTCGAGATTAAATTATTCAAAATTTTCGTCAAACTTTTACTGTCGGTATTCCAAAAAATATTTTCTGACACTACATTTTCAAATTGAATCATGTTTTGCTCTGCCAACTCCGAAAACGAATGAATAATATCATTACATAAAGCTGAAACATCTATCTGTTGGATACATTGAATCTGATGCCCTGTTTCCAGTCTTCTAAAATCAATAATCTCCTGAATCAAAGCATTTAACCTCTCTGCATTTGCTTTTATCAATGAGACATATTTATGTACATACTCCGAATGGTCATATTTCAACAAGCGCTCACAAGGGCCATATATAAGTGTAAGCGGAGTAGAAAACTCATGAGTTATATTAGTAAAGAAACGTAGCTTTTCCTCATATAAATCTTCTTTATGTTGTTGCTCCATTTTTTCCAGCACTAATAGCTTTTTACGCTGTTGCTTTAATAAAAACCAGCGAATACACAACAACACAGCCAACAAAAGCAATAGAACATAAATAACAACAGCTAACGTACTTAAATACCAGGGGGAAGCAATAGTTATATGCACAGAATAAACAGGACTAAACTCCCCTGTTGTCTGATTCTTATAACGAACTTCAAGAAGATAATCTCCATAATTCATCTGAGTAAAAGAGATACTGTTATTCGTTCCATTATCTATCCATTCCGTTTTCTCATTCAAACGATACTGATAACTATAGTTAGTTGGATTTACATAATCTAACGCAAGAAAAGATATCGCAAAATTGTTCTGATCAGACTCTAATGACAGAGAAGGTTTATCTCCCCAACTCTGTACATCAACACACATACCCTGTTCACCTAAAATATCAATGTTTGTAAAGCGTAATGGAGGTTTTACAGCTGCCTTATCAGAAACATACATTTCGTTATTAGTTATAGTAATAAAACCATTAATACCTCCAAAAAATAAGGTATTGTCTTGACAGAATGAAGCTCCGTCACTAAATTCTAGTATTTCCAGCCCACTACCTTTTCCATAATTCTGAAATTTATTATTCAGCACATTAAAGCTGATAAGTCCTCCATTGGTTGCAATCCATAATCTTTTATTTTCGTCTAGAAGCATTGAATGAATTGTACTATTAATAAATCCATCCTGCTGATTAAAATACATTTCTTCATCATGTAACTTTTTAATCAGTCCTGCTCCTGTACCAAGCCAGAAAATATCTTCGTCACGAATTATCGAAAAGATATCATTCACAACTCTACTTGAATATTCATTTTTTAAAGGCATGGCAGCTAAACTATCGCCTTCTATATGAAAGAGTCCATATCCTCGATTACCAAACCAAATATTATCATGACTACTATCAGCAAATAGAGTAAAGAAATAATTTGAAGAAAAATTTCCACTATCAATGGTATAGCGTTTTAAAGAATGAATATATGGAACGCCAGATCTGTCTTCAATACGTGCACGAATAACTCCTGTCCCAACGGTAGCTATCCAAAGAATCGAATCATTCTCTTCATATATGGCATGCACGTAATTGATCTTTTCTGGCGAATAAACACTCCTGATTTTTCTATCGCGATATGAATAATAACTGAGACCAGCATCATGTCCTATCCAAAACATAGGTCTGCAACTTTTTGCAAATGCATATACAGAATTATTTATTAATCCACCTTCTTGAGAATTTATCAGTTCTGTCCTATAGTTCATATTATGCTTCAGAGGAGAAAAATCATAAATTTTAAGAATTCCCTCCCCTTTAGTACCTAACCATAATGTACCTTCATTATCCCAAAAAATAGACCGAACCGGCTTACCTATACTTTGATTTAGATCTTGATAGGTTACCGATGAAATTGAATACTTCCCCTCAGAATAAATATATACGCCTTGACCGTCTGTCGCAATCCACACAATATCTTGAAAACGATCTTTTAAGATCCGAAATACTCCAGACTTTATGCCTAAATCATCTACCGTATACTTATCATTTGCCTGCAAAGAAATCTTCAATAAACCATTTGTTTGAAATGCAACAAAAAAAGATGTTCCATCACGAAGTATATCTACAATGGTTCCTCTTCCATCCAATGCCTCTTTCCAGTTACAAATAAGCTTTTTTACAGGCTTATCCAAACTATATCCAAATAAATTATAATCTTTATCTAACCAATAAACCTGATTTTTATCTCCAAAGCCATAACGTACCTCTGTTTTTTCACTAGTGTTTATTGTAGAGAGGGTATATTCTCCTTCCGGAGAATGTTTCATTTGATAATATATAATCTCGTTTTTTAGGAAAATAATTAGATAATGTTCATTCACATAAAGATTAACAATATCTTCCCTATCCAAAGTTCCTATAGGAAGTCTATAAAACTCTTGTTTTTTTTCATTAAAAGCGTATAACAAATTACTACTTGAGAAGAAGAACAGATTCCCTAGTTCATTCTTGACCATCATATAACTACCCTTAAACTGGGGATAATCAACAACAAGGCGTTTTTCTTTATCAACTTTACTCAAACCATAGTTTGTCTGTACCCAAATTACTCCATCATGAGTTTCTAATATTTCTTCTATGATGTACCCAGATAAGTTCAATTGCCCCCAACCATTCCAACTATATGCTTTTGTGCCATCATATATATTCACTCCATCACAAGTCCCCATCCATAAAAAGCCATTACTATCTTGCAGTAAAGAAAGTACAGCACTACTGGTAAGACCTTCTGAATTAGTAACCTGCCTTAAATTATAAGCTGATAATGAATTTATTACACATACCAGAAAAAAAAACAATCCTCCTATAAATTTCATAACAGCATTTATCATAGTATATTTTTTAATCAATATTCAAGTACAAAGGTATAGAAAATAACAAATTGCATTGAAAGAGATATATAATATTTGCATTCATATCAAATAAAATTAATTCAGATCATCCACTTCAGTTTTTTATCTTTCAGTAATCATTTATCTGCAATTTATCATGTGAAAAAGATTAGTGAATCAAACTATTTTGATCTTTCCCTTATTCTTCTATAGAATACATAATACAATAGGTATGGAGTAATGTAACTATTGAGACACTCCATACCTACCAATCTATTTATCTACCTCCTTTTCTCTGTTACGAATATACTCTAATAATATAGAATGAGCAGGGTGTGACATCGTTCCATGGTCAAACCCCTGTAGTTCATAAAGATATGCAGCTGGATGACCTATAATCTTAAGCATACGCCACATATAAGCATTTTCTTCATAACGTCCCAGCATCTCCCGTTCACGGTCACCACATATCAGCAAGATAGGGGGACAATCTTTACGTACATAGTATAACGGAGCATGCTCATCAATTAAAGGCTGATAATCAGAAATTCCCCTATCACGTCTATTCTGGAAATGAGTAATAGCTTGTCCGCTAAAAGGAATAAGAGCAGCAAAGCTATCAGCATCTACTCCATATTTAGCCAACCGACTTTTATCCAGTCCAATCATACTGACTAAATAACCTCCCGCAGAATGTCCTGCTAAATATATTTTCGAAGGATTTCCTCCATAACGGGCTATATTCTTTACTACCCATGCAGTGGCTGCAGCTGCATCATCTACCGCATCATCAGTTGTTACATCAGCATTAATTGCCTTAGGATCTTTATTCCCGGCACATAAGCGATAACTCACACCCACAACAGCAATTCCTTGCTCACGCAATTCACGTGGAATTTCACGGTCTCCGCCGGTCAATCCTCCACCATGAAACCAAACAACGGTGGGAAAATCCTTCTTATCAGTCGGATAATATACATCAAGCAAACATTTTTGCTTCATATATGCATTTTGCTTCCCTTCACGGTAAGAAATAGCTTTTTCCCATTGATAACCTTGTGCATAAAGAGTAATGGAACATGCTAATAATACAAGTATGCAATAAAATCTAGTTTTCATAAGAATTGTTTTATTTGTTATTACAATTGTACTTCTATTCCTTCAACTAAATTACCACTAGCTTGATATATGCCTTTATCTGTAATAATCTTCACAATAGCCATATCATTGTTTTCTGTGATATACTTACCTTTCTTTTGGGTTATTTTAACTTGCACTTTATTATCAGCAGTACGAATAGCGGTAAAATGCTGAAAGCTATAATTGCCATCTTTAAACGACCAATTATCCCCTTCATCCCAATAAAGAGTACCATGGGCTTCACCTTTTTCATCCAAGCAAACTAATAAAGTCAATGGATCAAGCGATTTTTCATTCGTATTCTGTATAATTTTTCCTGTCGGAATAATAGCGCCACCACGAATTTTTAATTTAGCCTGATATGAATCCTTATCATCACCTGGAATCAAAGACAGGTTTCTCCAAATACCTTTAGGTAAAGCTGGATTCTGAGCCCATTCTGGGACAACCAGTAAATTTTCTCCAATAAGAAATGCCTGTTCTTCTGCACGAAGTAAAGTATCCTTAGGATCTGCAAAAAAAACAGGACGCATAATAGGCATTCCAGTTTCTGAGGCCTCATGAAGCAACGTATAATAATAAGGCAACAAAACATAACGACGTTCTAACGCCATACGTGATACATCCTCTACTTTTTGTCCGAATGCCCAAGGCTCTTTATTAATAGTACCAGCACAAGCATGCCCTCGAGAAAAAGGATAAAAAGCTCCTAAAGCCATCCAACGACCAAACAAGTTTGCATCAGGATTAAACAAGAAACCACCAACATCTGCCCCACTAAATGGCTGACCAGATAATCCTAAAGTAAGAATCATGGGAACAGACATAGTCATATGACTTTCCCAGGAAGCATTATCTCCCGTCCAAGTAGCAGCAAATCGTTGTCCACCCAAAAAATTTGAACGCGTTAAAATAAAAGGACGATTTTGCGGACGCGCTTTCATAATCCCCTCCCGAGATGCCTTAACCATAAGATAACCGTACACATTATGATATTTCAAATGAGGTCCAGCCGGAATCTTGTCACCTCCTAAATGTTTGTTATCTTCAGGCATAGTTCCTGTAGGAGTATTACTTATCTGAGGTTCATTCACATCATTCCAAACTCCATCAACTCCCTTATCCAAAAAGTCCTTATATAAATCAGCCCACCAACGCACTGTTTTAGGCTGAGTAAAATCAGGAAAAGCGCATGCACCTGGCCAAGCATCTCCATGGAATTCCTTTCCTTGTGCTGTTTTAACCCATACATCATTTGCTGTTCCCGACTTATAGACAAAATAAGTAGAATCAACTTTAGCCCCCGGGTCTATCATCCATGCTGAATGAAATCCACGTATATGAAGATCTCTATTCAAAGCCGCTGGATCTGGAAATGTCTGAGGATTAAATGTAAAAATACGATAACCATCCATATAATCAATATCCATCCATATCACATCACAAGGAATACGCTTAATACGGAAAGTATCTGCAACCTCAATTACACGACTGGCTGGTGTATAAGAGAATCGGCACTGCTGATATCCTAAAGCCCACCGTGGAACCATAGGCATAGTACCGATAAGTTCGGCCAAGCCTTTTATAACCGCCTGCGGAGACTCTCTGTCTATTACAAATATACGAAATAGTTCACCTTCTGTTTCGAAATTAATACGTTCATCGGTAGTTGTCAGTTTCGCTTTATAAGGTGTATCAAATAAAATTCCAAAAGAAGTTCCATCCGGACGAACTCCCATTACCCAAGGATGTGACTGATACAAGCGTTTTCCATTATCAACACTATATGCACCTGAATCTGTATTCCACAATTTGATACTTTGTCCGTTTCGCAACAACGGCCCTGTAACCTCACCGCCACCATAAAGACTAGTACCTTGAGGTACGTCCAAATAGGCACTAGCATGTCCTTTTTTCTTTTCCATTATAGGATAAAGCTGCCAATTTGAAGGTAACATACCTTTTTCCTGAGGCTCTGCTTTTAAGGCAAAAGAAGGCATTTGACTCAGATTGAAACCTTTTGGAACAAATTTAGCAATACCATCACCGACTATTACTTCCTTTTCCATTTTCACGTTATGGGCAGATAACCATCCCGTAAAACATAACATTCCTAAAACTCCAACTATCTTTAAATTTACCATATTACTATTGCTTACATCATTATGAATACTCATTTAAATGATAAATTAAATATCATGATTTCATCTAATTATAGGTATTCGTATAACAAACATTTAGGCAATATGAACTATACTGCCTAAACATTCCACTTTAAAGAAAATCATAAAGGTTGTAGGACACACATCGCTTCCATCAACATACATCCTGTTAAATGAGGAGTTAGCCCTACTTTTTCATTATCTGCAGGAGCCTTTCTCCAACGCCCTCCATATAACATGGTGTTGGGATTAATTCCTTGAGTAGCCATTACAGTGGCACAGCGAGTGATATACTCATGAAACTTCTTTCTATCTGAATAATCTACAGAGTGATCATTGATCAGCTTAACAAAATAACGGAAAAAGATTCCATGAAACAATCCTCCATCGCCACTTACAGCATCAGGCAACAAACCTTCATTTTGTGATAATTGTTCTACAACAAAATTGGCAGCCTTTACTGCGTCATCTAAATACTGCTTATCACCTGTTATTTTATAAAGCTCATGGGCAGCTCCTAAAAAGGTTCCAATGTTATAAGTAAATATCCAGTTTCTCTGAATTTCACCCTTTCCATTAATATTATCATAAACAGCTCCTGTTTTACGATCAAATAAGTAGTTTTTCTCCCAAATATAAATTTTGATAGCTTCATTTAAGTAGGCATTTTTAATCTTGCCATCGCTAAATTGAGCCTGATCGTAAAAAGAGTAAAGACGAGCAGCAATTAATGCAGCCGGTCCATTAGAGCAAGCATTCTTTGATTTTGCGACATCCGTCTTCCAAGTAATTCCACCAAACCAGGGAGCTTCATCTTCCGGTCCCCATGTAGGCCAAATCCAATCATCATATACTTGTCTCGCTTTCTCTATATATTTTTTCTCCCCTGTACTTTCAAACATTCTTATTTGTGCTAATACGATCCATTCCATATCATCAACAAAAACATTCCACCAAGGATCTTTGGGATTCATTTTTCCGGCAAAATTATATTTGGGCATACCTTCCCACCACAAAGGAAAAAGTTCTTTATAATACGATTTACCAGTACGCATATACGCATCCACCAGAACATCCATTGCATGTGCCTGTGGCCAATAGTTATTTGTTGACATATCAGAAAGATCGCTACCATAATTAAAATAATAGCGTTTTTCGTAGCCCTCAAAACTAGCTCCCCAAAAATGTTTGATAAGTGCTTCTGAAGTACCATTAGCCATTTTATTCCAATAAGTTATATCTTTCTGAGCAAATACTCCAAAGACACAACATAACATAAACAGAATCGTTAAAGTTTTTTTCATAACTAGCTTCCTTATAAATTTTAATCAACTGTAATGACAAGTTTCTTTCCCTTTTGCAACTGTCCGTGAGATACAAAATATCCATCAACGACCTCATTATCATAAGTTATCTGACGGATTTTTCTTCCATGTCCTTGCTTCACAATAGTAAAAGGTTTATCCTTTAAATAAAACGTAACCTTATCAAATAATGGAACTGTAACGATATATTCTGGATCTGCAGGAGAGTATGTATAAAGCCCAATGGCATTAAATACATACCATGACGACATTTCACCAGCATCATCCATACCAGCATATGCCAATTTATCCTTACCCATATCATAATAGTGCCCCATCAGAGAATCAAGTACCGCTTGTGATTTTTCCTGCTTCCCGATAAAATAATAAGTGTAAGGAATACTATGTCCTGGCTGATTTCCATGACAATAGTTTCCAATAAATCCAGTCATATTATCAACTTCATACCCATGCCAAGGCTCTGTAAAAAGAGAATCCAATTTATTCTCAACGGCCTTATTATTAGGATAGAGCTTAATCATTCCTTCAGGATCATGGGGAGCAAAGAAAAGCGCATTCCAGGCATTCGCTTCACGGTACATGTACTGATAATAAGGATAATATGGATCAAAATCTGCAATCCAACTTCCATCTTCAATTTTACCACGCCAGAAACCTGTACCCGGATCGAAAAGAGTTTTATAATTATTAGCACGTTTTATCAACACATCATAATTCTCCTTATCACCTAATTCTTTAGCAACCAAAGCTACAGCATAATCATCATAAGCATACTCTACAGTCTTTGTTACAGCACCTTTATATTCATCTTGCGTAGGAACATTTACCGTATCTTTTTCTGCAATCCATCCACGTTTTATATATTCATCCAAATAAGGTCGTCCTCCTTTACCTGGAACCGTAGCATTTTTCAAAATCAGGTTATATGCCCTTTGTAAATCAAAGTCACGTAATCCACGTAACCAGCTTCCCGCAATAAAAGTAGAGGCATGATCTCCATGAAAAAATGTTGGCATATATCCGTTACTCTTTTCTCCTTTATCGATAATTGACTTAATGACATCAATTGTCACCTCAGGTGATAACATTCCCAACAAAGTCAACTTATTACGATAGTCATCCCAAAATGATGGATTGGTATAATAATGAAATCCATTATTTACCACATTCCCTTTAATATCAGTATATTCAAAATTTACATCACTTCGTAAAGCCGGCCATTTAAAAGCATGATACAAGCAAGAATAAAATAAGCTTTTTTCACGTTCCGTTCCCCCTGACACTTGTATTTTAGACAAAAGCTTTTCCCAAACTTCATCTGCTTCACAAGCAACTTGCGCGAAGTCTTTATGAAGCATTTCATGCTCAAAATTCATTTTTGCATTCTCAACACTAACAAATGAAAATCCGATTTTCATTTCCAATGGTTTGCTATCTTTGCTATTGACAAAATTGACCAAAGCGACTTCATGATGCCCGTCTTTCTTCATTACGACGTCATCGATTACATAATTGGTCGTCGCATAAAAAAAGATTTTACCTTCTCCAGCCTGATATCCTGTAAAAACCTTATCCCCTGATTTTTCGATATGCCATTCTGTAACAGTGTTATTTGAACGACGAATATCCACTAATACAGACTTTGCATCTTTTTTACGAAAAGTATACTTATGATAAGCACAACGCAACGTACTTGTAAGTTCAACATTTACATTGTATCTATCCAAATAAACCTGATAATACCCGGGACGTGCAGTCTCTTTCTGATGGCCAAAATGTGAACAGTAATTACTTGGACTAATTTCTCCAACAACAGGCATCATTGGAACGTGCAATAAGTTCCAATGTCCTTTATTAGTATGAGAAAATCCATAAATAACACTATCTTCATACTGATAACCAGCACCACTCCGATATTGAGTTACAGGACTCAACTGCACCATTGCATTAGGTAGCGTTGCTCCAGGAAATGTTTCTGCTCCCCAAGTTCTCGTTGCTTTCTTACGTACATAGCCCAAATCTTCCTTTTCCCATAATGTAGCACTTCCCAATAAAGGATTAACATACTCTGTCAGTTTATTCTGACTCTCACAGCTTGTAAAAAGTATGAGAGATATGATTGATATTAAAAGTTCATTTTTCATTTTATTTTCTATTTTTTCATACCTATTGAAGATTGTACATCTAAATATTCTATTAACCACCTAATGCCAATGCAATGTAAGTGAATACATTCAATTATATTATCAACCCCCACTGAAAACTCCTTCTGCCATACTTTATCAACATGACAGTTTTCAAAATCACCATTAATTATAAAACTTTATCAATGGCTTCTTTTATTAATGTTTCCATAACTATATATCCTTCGGCAGTAGGGTGAACACCATCTTTTGTATATTTAGGATTAAGAGCTCCATTTTCTCCATAAACCATTTTTCCGTAATAATCTACATAAGGTATCTTATGTTGATAGGCATATTTTTTGATTCGTGCATTAAGAGAAGCTATTTTCTTTTGCGCATCTTTAATCGCTGGATTCCAGCCAAAAGCAGCAGCCGGCAACGTCGAAGTTAGTATAACCTTTATTTTATGTGCCTCAGCCAGTTCTACCATAGATATTATATTTCCAAAAGTATACTCTTCATTATAAGCACATGTGTTCTCTGCAACATCATTAGTACCCGCATTAATAACGACCAATGACGGAGATAGCTTTATAACATCTTCACGAAAACGCAACAAGAACTGATATGAGGTCTGCCCACTAATACCACGTCCCACATATCCATTATCTGTAAAGAAAGCAGGGTGGGTATTCACCCAACCCTCTGTTATAGAATTCCCCATAAAAACAACTTTTACAGTTTTGTGAGAAATAGTTATATCTTTATTCTCTTGAGCATAACGATTTAAGCCACCAAAATCTCGATCCTGTGCATTTATATGCGTACACGTTAAACTAAAGGAAACAATTCCTATACCTAAATATTTTACCAATAGTTTTGTTCTCATAGCACTTTATTATATAAAATTTACTCTACAACAGCTGCCCATCCCCCATTACGTACCAATTTAATATTTAATTTATCAGAAGAATTAACCTGATGTTCTTTTTTGCGATAATCCATTGCTTGTCTATCAGCATTAATACCATCCTCAAATGAAGTCATACGGTAAGTTCTATCTTTATCCAAAAAGTCAAAAGATAAAGTAAATCTACGTGAAGCTTCCTTTCCGTTACAGATTGCACCAATAAACCATTTATCACCCTTTCGTCTGGCTAGTACTACATATTCACCAATCTTAGCATCTAATATTTTCGTTTCATCCCATGTAACAGGTACTTTTGTTATAAAATCTGTACAATCAGGATTGCGATAGTATAGAGTTGGATTATCAGCCAGCATTTGAACCCCACTTTCGAATACGACATAAAGAGCAAGTTGATAAGCACGAGTTCCGATACTAGCTGCATTCGGGCGGTCTGCTCTATAGACTTCAGGTTGCATACTGATCATGGCTCCAGGTGTATAATCCATTGGACCTACAGCATTTCGCATGAAAGGTAAGTACAAACTATTATCTGGATAACATCCCCCCATTTGTTCCATTCCGCGAACACCTTCATAAGACAAAATATTAGGATAACGATACTCCAATCCTGCTGGTTTGAATGAACCATGGAAATCAATCAACAAATGATATTTTGCGGCTTCTTTTGCTACCCGTTCATAATAATTGACCATCCACTGATCACTACGATCCATAAAATCAATCTTAATACCTGCTACTCCCCAATCAGAAAAAGTTTTAAACACATCAAAATGGTTCTCAACAGTAAGCCAAGTAAGCCACAACAAGACTCCAACTCCTTTTTCTTTTCCATAACGGATTATTTCATGTACATTAACTTGAGGATTAGGAGTATAAGGATCACGTGTACTCAAAGCCCATCCTTCATCCATCAATATATAAGGGATATGATACTTAGCTGCGAAATCAATAAAGTATTTATAGGTATCCATATTAAAACCGGATACAAAATTTACATCAGGACCATAAGGAGTAGCTCCATTCCACCATTCCCAACTTACTTGTCCTGGTTTTACCCAACTATAATCTTCCAATTCACAAGGAGAAGACAAGTTATAAACCATTTCATTACTCAAAATATCTTTATCATCGGAAGAAATCATAAAGAAACGCCACGGAAAAGTTCGCTTTCCTTCTGTCTTAGCGATGTAATTAGCTTCTTTAAGAATCTTTACGCTACGATCTCCGTCATCTCCAAACTCCAAAGGGCATTTCGGAAAAACAGCAGTCAATCCATTCTTATCTGTCCCCTTCACAAACATACAAGGATAATCATCTAAATCAGCCTCCGAAATCAATATATTATATCCCTGCGGACTCTCTAATAAAACCGGGAAATAACTCATTTCATCAGACGACTTATAATCCATTGTATTCAAATGAGAATATGGATTTTCATATGAAGTCTTAAATCCTGAAGTCTTAGACAAATGAGCCCAATAATTAGTCGGGAAATGGATAGTAAATTCTTCGTCTAATATCTCAAGCTCATTTTTTCTATCAGTTACAAAACGATAAGCAATTCCATTATCGTAAGCTCTAAACTCAACAGAATAATTACCCTTCATATTCATACGAAGAGTATTACAATGATTCCGGACTAATGCATTTTTTAATGGGATAGGACGCAGTACTTCTTTATCAATCTTTCCCCTCTTTATATTTTGAAGACTTGGTTTTGCCCCTAAAACATCATCTGATAAAGTCATAGACAATGTACAATCTTTAAGAATTGTATCATTTTGAGAAATCACAGAATAATATATTTTCTCTTTCAAATCGATTACAACCTTAAGTTTTCCATCAGGAGATTGGACATCAAGAGATCTTCCCTGTACATTAGAACAACAGCAAAATATTCCCAAAAATCCGAACAATAACATTCCTTTTCTCATAGCATTCTTATCATCCAAATAAAGTTATCAATAAACAAAATTTCTGTACACTACTCCTAAACGCTTCATTAATTAGATATACTTCCTTGTTTCCATTGGTTTATAAGATATTGAGCTATAACCCAATGACATTACTATCTCAATTTATATTAACATAATCTCTATCCTGATTTTACCTATCATTTCCCATTAAAAACATTATCCCAACCTTTTCGCCGTTTACTTATATACCCGAATCCCCAATCAACAAAAAAATTCAAGAAACAAATATCCTTTGTCTGATTTTAAAAAGTATGATATAACGTTTACAAAAAGAGAAAGATACATCGCCCAAATCAATGTTCTTAAAATGTCTAAGACTAATAAATATAAGATTTTGAATGGAACTATCTTTCAACTTTATAGCCGTTATATTTATTACAATCAGAGCTTTAGCAAAATCTAAGATTATTACTTATGTTAGAGGTAAACTAAAAAATTTACACGATGAAATAAAGTGTTTTTCAATTATTGATTTTAATTGTTTCTCAAATCCTTTTCGAAACTTTTTTCTATTTCATGATAATAATCCATAGAAACAGAAAAAAGTTTCAAAAAAGATTTTCAATCAAATCTTAAGACTTCTGTATTTTTACATTTTTAAGACCAAGTGTTCCTAGTTATTTACCCCACAAGGATCTCGCTTCTATAAGTGCACATCCACTAGTCTGTGCACCAAGCTGAGTGCTACCAGAAGCAGGTGTAGTCCAGTTAGTACTAAATAAAATATCTAACTTATTTACACCCTTACGCCATAAAACTTCTGCATTATTATTAAAGAATGTCTCAAATTTTTTACGATAAAGCTCATCTAAATCCGGCTCCATGATTAATTTGACGAAATAACGCATAAAAATACCTTTGAAAAAGCCCCCATCACCAGAACCTTCATCACGTAGCACATTATTACCACTATCAATCATACCAGCATCACTAATACAGAAGTAAGCAGCTTTACGTGCATCCTTTAAATAATTTGCTTCACCTGTAACCTTATATAATTCGTGTGCTGCACCCAAGAAAGTACCCTGATTGTAACTCAATGAGAAACTACCAATTTCACCTGTTTCGCCATTTAAATTATCATAAACAGCTCCAGTAGCCTTGTTAAACAGATTCTCACGCAGCCATGCATAAATTTTGATTCCCCAATTTTTATATACTTCATCTTGAGTTACTGAATAAAGACGCATTGCTAATAAAGCAGCAGGGCCATTTGAACAAGCATTTTTACTCCAACGCTGATCAGATTTCCATGCGATACCGCCACCGCCATACTCTTCATTCCAACCACCTTCAATATATCCCCATAACTCTTTAGCCGTATTCAGGTACTTTTCATCTTGAGTGGTTTCATACAAACGTACCATCGTAAGAGCTATCCATTCCATATCATCATAAAAATTATTCCAATATGAATTGCCATTCTTTACTTTAATACCTTCATACCATGGAGTAAAAAGATCGGAGTATTTAGTATTTCCACTACGCAAGTAAGCATCGATAATTACATCCATTGCCTGTGCCTGTGGCCAATACTGGAAACCAGTGCCATTTCCATCGTTTTCATAATTAAAATACCCTTCTTCATTCCAAAAACGTTCCGGCAAAGTAGAGCTGGCACTATCTGCTGCCGCACTCCAGTCTATAGCATAACCAGTATCATATACATATTCATCTTCAATCTTACTACAGGAAGCTAAAAGCATTCCTGTAATAAAAAAGAATAATAACTTATATTTCATAGTTCTATCACTTAACAAGTTCTACATGATGTGTATAATTATCTCCAGAGAAAATAACAGAAATACGAGTAACAGCTCCCGGATTAGCTCCATCAGCAGCTCCATCGAATTCATTATTCAGTTTCCATTTCTGATCCCATTGGTTATTAGGAGTTTCAGCTATATAGAAATAAGGATCATCAGCTGTAGCTTCTCCTGGAGCACTATCTGTTGTATTCTTAGTTCCCCACATTTGTGTTGTACCATCAGCATATGTCATCAAGAACTTATAACGTTGGTCTCTACCCCAGCTTTCCTGTTTAAATTCAATCAGATCTTCTCCTTCAAATACACCATTACCTTTATAAGGAAGTTCAAAAGTAACCTCATTGCTAGGACAGAAGAAGAATCCCATACTCTGGATTTCAGTCATCTTGACAGAAGCCGTTGTAAAGTCTAATACAATACGGTAAACACCACCTTTATTTACAGTAGTTTCACCCTGACCTTCAATGATAACACCACTTTCATTGATATAATAAGACTTGGCATCAGCAGAGTTATTATCAACCAGTCGATAAGACTTACCCTCCTCCAATTTAGTGAACACTTCAAACACACCTAATTCATTAGGCATCGAACAAGGAACTGCTTGTGCAATATCTGTTCCTCCTTCAGTAGCTTCACCTGTCAAATAAACCTGATTAGGTAATTCAGTAAATCCTTTCAAACAAGTAATGGTCAAAGTTCTTGCTTCAGTAGCCATCGCTGAATTTAAACCTCTGGAAGCAACAACTGTCCATTTTACAGTTCCGGTTTCTCCACCATTAATACCAGCTGCTTTACCAATCTTATCCAACACTTTATGAGTTATTGTTGCATAATTACGAACTCCGTTATTATCAGCAACAACACGATAAATCGGATTTGTAAAATTACCATCTTCTTTATCAAAAACAACCTCATACAAAGGCGAGCCACTATCTTCAGCTTTTGCTGCAGCCCATTCAAAGAAAAGTGAAGCTGTAGACGAAGCAACCAGTGTTACACTCTGACCATCTGTCGGTTCATACAACTGAGTTACAGGACTAACTTGTACATCCTTATATTCCATATCTTTAGTACATGATGTAGAAAACAATACAGTCATGCACATTGCAAATACATAAAAAAATCTTAGTTTCATCATTATAAGTATTTAAATATTTAAAGTTAATCAGTTTGCATATCCAGGATTATTAGGAGCCAAATTATGATTCAAGTCAATCTGGCTTTGAGGCACAGCCCATAAATAATCTCTTTGTTCATTAAAGTTATAAGAGTCTACACGAATTGTACCAACTCCATCAAAAGTAGCACCTTCAACATTGCCTGTCAAATATTCTGAACCTGCCTTCCAGCGCTTAATATCAAACCATCTTAATCCTTCCATAGCCAGTTCACAACGGCGTTCGTTACGAATCAGTTTTCGCATATCATCTGAAGACAGAGAAGGATATTCCAATGCACCTGAATCAGTAAATCCAGCTCTTTCTCTGATACGTTTGATAGTCATATTCCAAATGTCTTCAGTAAATTCACCTTTTTCGAATTTAGCTTCAGCATACATTAACAGCACATCGGCATAACGCATTGTAATGATATTCAAGCCAGAATTCAAATCACCGGCATCTTGTGGACTATAATATTTACGTACATAGTAACCTGTAGCGGTATTATTACTACCATAAATGTATTTATCAACAGTTGTCGAAGTATTGGGATCAATATGTATAACAGTACCCTGGCTTCCATCATTTACATTACCGCTCCAATCATATCCATCATATATAATAGTAGCAGTCATACGAGGATCTCTATTGGCATATGGATAATCTTTATTGTAATTACTTCCCTGCTCATCGATTCTCTTTCCATTCAGCATGATATAACTATCAACCAACGACTGTTGAGGAGCACGATTTATAGCTCTACCTCCAACGCTCAATGGAGCCATATCTACCATATCTCCCCAAGTCAAGAGTTTCTTTACATATGAACGGTCCATTATTACTTCCTGATTATACTCATTTTCTTCCTCAAACAATCCTCTGTAAGAAGGGTACAAGTCATAGGTACCATATTCACCTTGATTGTTGATAAGATTATCTGTATAGGTAATTACTTTATCCCAGTTTCCTTCCATCAAGTATACACGTGCCTGCAACATGCTTACTGCACCTTTCGTAATTTTACCCTGTTCGTCTGCCGATAAAGCAGTATTAATTGGCAGATCATCTTTAATATCTTCCAATTCATCATGAATAAACTGAAGAACAGTAGCAGCAGATGTACGACTTATTGAATTTGCTTCATCCAATGTTATGTCTTTTGTAAAGAATGGTACATCACCATAGAAATTTACAAGACGGAAATAAATAGCAGCACGGATAAAACGAATCTCAGCTATCATACGAGCCTTTGCAGCAGGATTCATATTAGGAACCAAATCTACCTTTTCCAAAAATACATGGCAAGTTTTAATTCCACCATACAAATTTTTCCACTCACTATCAAAAACACCTATAGAAGGTGTTGCCTGCCCTTTACGGATAGCACGTTGATCAGTTACAGTACGACCGTCAATTACATTATCGCTCAAACTTTCATCCGACCACATTTTCCCTGCATCATACATCTGGCTATAGACCATGTTCACCACATTCTGTGCCTTTGCCTCCGATGTCCAATAACTATTATCAGTAAATTTATTTGTAGGTACATTTTCCATGTCATTGCAAGCAGCCAATAACATCATTGCACTTACAACATACAACATATATGTTTTTAATTTCATAAAGTCACATTATTAAAATTCCACATCAATACCAAAACCATAATAACGCAATGTCGGATAAGAACGTCCACTATTAGCTCCACCTGCAGACATCTTAGAGTCAAACTCAGTTGATTCAGGATCAATAAAACTATTATTACTGAAAGTCAATAAGTTTTCTCCGCTCACGTATACTCTAAGTTTTTCCATTCCCACTTTCTTCGACCAAGATTTAGGAAGTGTATATCCTATCACCAAATTCTTCAAACGCATGTATTTACCATCAAGAATCTGCATGTCAGAACCAGTTCTATAGTTATTTTTATTCGAGTCAGAACCTGGAGCTGCTAGACGAGGCCAAGTTGCATCCGTATTTGTTGGAGTCCAGAAATCAAGCTGATGTTTGAATATATTATATGAATAATTTTCATGAAATGGTTCAATCAATTCACCACGCAACATCATATCACGTTTTCCGACTCCCTGCCAGAACATACTGAAATCAAGTCCTTTCCAAGAAAGATTATAAGTAAATCCAAATGTATATCGAGGGAATGCGTTTCCTAAGATAAAGCGGTCTTTTGAATCAATAACTCCATCGTTATTTCTATCAACAAATTTCACATCACCAGGTTGCACTTTACCTCCAACAGGAATAGCAGAAGCTTCGACCTCCTCATAGCTCTGGAAATATCCGTCAGTCTTATAACCATAATAAGAGTTCAAAGGTACACCTTCACGAATGATACGTTCCAGTTCATTAACCTTTGTAATTTGCTCATGACCAGGGAATTTTAAAACCTTATTATAAGAGTCACTCAAGTTAAGGCTAAAGCCGTGCTGAACCTGACCTGTACGTATATTGTAGTTAATACCTATTTCCCATCCTTGATTTTGCATTTCACCGATATTATCCATTGGCATATCTGTTCCAAAAACAGTAGGAACTATAGGCTTCATCAAAATATCAGTTGTACGTTTGTAAAAATAATCAAATGTAAGATTCAATTGATTATTGAAAAAAGAAGCATCTACACCTATATTAAATGTTTTTGTTTTTTCCCAAGTCAAATCATTCAATCCTAAAGCAAAGCCAGCTCCTGAAACAACCGAATTACCATAAGCATAATTATTATCATATACTGTATAAGTTGTAAAACGGTCGTAAGTACCGATAGCTTGACTTCCCAGTATACCAAATGAAGTACGTAACTTCAAATCGCCTACCTTCTCTTTATAGAAACCCATAAAGTTTTCTTCTGATAAACGCCATCCCAAAGATACTGAAGGGAAGAATCCCCATCTGTAATCTTTATGGAATTTCGAAGATCCATCATAACGGAAACTGAACTCTCCATAGTACTTATCAGCATAAGAATATCCGACACGACCCAACAAGGAAGTAAGACTAGTACGATTAGTATCGTCTACAGAAGTCTTTCCTGTTATATTACCAGCTTCTCCCGTAGTAGTATCTGTACCGATTCCTAAATCTGGATCAACATATTTCTTTTCAATTTCATTGGCAGTATAGGTATACGATTCATTTGTAACACCAAACAGTCCATTTACAGTATGTTTACCAAAAGTTTTATTGTAGTTCAATAAAAGCTGAGTATTTATCAGATACGCATCACTATTCCAGTTACTGGTTTTATTATTCGCTAAATTAACAGGTCTTGGAGTAGTAGCGTCTTCACTTGCATAATATTCTACAGCATTATTTCTGGTAAAACGAGTATCATTGATTACATCTGCTCCCAAAACTCCTTTTAAAGAAAGCCCATCAATAATCTTCATCTCAGCAGAAACATTCGCATTTAAGTAATTATTACGATATTTATTGAATCCGCCTGCTTCCAACGCTCCTAAAGGGTTAAACTCAGATAAAATATCATTCAATAAATAGCGTCCGTCTGCCGATTTCATTTTATAATAATAGTAAGTCGGAACACGTTCTGCATCAATTTCCAGACTACTACCAGTAGTACTAATACTATTATTACGCGTATATGCCAGAATTGCATTCAATTTGAAACGACCAACCTCTGTATTTATATTTGTACGGAAGTTATAACGTTCCACTCCGAAATTCTTGTTACCTACATAATTACTTTCCTGATCAAAATATCCCATAGAAACCATATAGGTCGTATTAGCAGATCCTCCTGAAACACTCAGATTATAATTCTGCTGTAAAGCTGTACGCATAATCTGATCGTAGAACCAACTTTCTTCACTCTGATGTGCAGCTAAATCACGAATCTGCTCTGGAGTAAATTTCGGATCATTTCCAACATTTGTATTAGCCAAGTTTGTTAAGGTTGCATTCTGATACCCAGCTACCGGAGAGAATAAAATATCAGGATTTTGCCAACCCACAGAACCATTTAAACGTACTGTTGGTTTTTCATTCTTTTTACCAGATTTAGTAGTTACCACGATTACACCATTTGCCGAACGTGATCCGTAAATAGCGGCTGTACCAGCATCCTTCAATACAGATATATTCTCAATATCATTCGGGTTCAACTTATTGAAACTTCCTCCATCAGACACAATTCCATCAATTACAATCAACGGACTATTATCATTCAGCGTACTGATACCTCGAATATTAAAGTTAGTTTTATTATCGTTAGGGTTATAGCTTGTCTGTTGGACAATTACTCCCGGTGCTGCACCCTGTAAGGCTTGTGTAACATTAGCTACAGGACGCTTAGTGATTGCTTCAGATTTTACCTGACTGACAGAACCTACTGCACTTTTACGCGTAGTAGTACCATATCCTACAACGATAACTTCTTCCAGTTGTTCCGTATCTTCCTGCAATGTAATCATCAGATCAGACTTATTTCCGACCTTCACTTCTGTTGTCTTATATCCGATATAAGAAAAAGACAACACATTTCCCTTTTCACACTGAAGGGTGAAGTTACCATCTATATCGGTAACAGTTCCCTGTCCCGACCTACCTTTCACTGAAATGCTGACTCCTATCAACGGCTCTCCATTTACATCCTTTACATTTCCCCGGATTGTCATCACAGCTTGCGATACTTCCTGACCGCCTACAGTTGCATAAAGAGTAGCAACAGGTGAGGTTAATGTAATGGCCGCCAGAGCAGCTAACATTTTTAAATTAGTATTCATTTTTATTGATTTAAAGTTATACATCTTCTATATAAAGCTTCGAAAAATAAGATAGAATACAAATTATCATCTTATTACTTTATTCCATTCAGCAGTTCCAGTTTGCCATCTGCAATCAATTTCAGTATCAGCTCACCAAATAATGTATTCTGCCATGCGAACCAAGGACGAGTAAACTTCTCTGCATTATCCTTATGGAAAGATTCATGCATAAAACCAGTTCCCGCATCCGTAGTCATCAGCATTTTTATACAAGACTGAATTTCTTTATCATCCTGACTGGTAAAAGCTTTCATCATAATACTCATAGGCCATACCATATCATAACCAATATGAGGTCCACCTATTCCTTCGCCTACTTTTCCTTTAAAGAAATAAGGATTATCTTCACTCCAGACAAAACGACGTGTATTCTGATAAATAGGGTCGTTTACATCAACATCTCCCAAATAAGGCATTGCCAGCAAACTAGGAACATTTGCATCATCCATTAACAGATAATTTCCAAATCCATCTACTTCATAAGCGTAGATCTTACCATATTTAGGATGGTTGTAAATCGCATACTTCCGTAAAGCTTTCTCAACTTCATCAGCCAAATCAGTACACTGCTTAGCTAATTCTGGTTTTTTATTAACCTGCTTTAAAATTTCTGCCGCTTTTCTCAAAGAAGTAACAGCAAAGAAATTAGAAGGAATCAGAAACTGGAAAGTAGAAGCATCATCAGAAGGGCGGAAAGAAGAAGCTATCAAACCTACAGGCTTCACCGGATTTCCCCATCCCTCATTCGTCATCGTATCCAAAGCACGTTCTGTTTTTCTTTGGAAAGAATATGAGCCACGTCCGTCTTTACGTTGCTGATCCTTAAAAGTAGTCAATATATTCTGAATAGCTTCAAGCCATAAATCTCCAAAGACAGATGCATCACCTGTAATTTTCCAATAGTGATAAGCCAAACGTAAAGGATAACACAAAGAATCAATCTCCCACTTACGCTCATGAAGTTCTGGTTTCATATCTGTTTTATCACTCATCCATTCTCCACCAACCGGACCATCATTAAACCCATTTGCATAAGGATCAATATTGATACATTTCCACTGACGAAGAATCACTCCTCTAAGCATTTTTTTCAAAGCCGGATCTTCATTAGCCAGATCTACATATGGCCATACTTGTGCGCCAGAATCACGTAACCACATGGCATGAATATCACCCGTATACACAAATGTATCATCATCCCCATCCTGAGTACGATAATGCACGGTAGTATCAAGGGTATTCGGGAAACAATTTTCGAACATCCATCTTAAATAAGGATTAGTCAATAGCTTCTTTACCTCTTGTATCTTAGCCTCAACAGCTTTCGAATGAAATAAACGTTTTGAAACTTCCGGACGTTGTGACACATAATCTTGTGTACTCTCACGAACTGCAACAGGAAATGGTTCTACTAACGAAGAAGCATAACCGTTTTCTGACATAAAGCTGGCTCCAATAAGTGTACACAACAATACACTTTTTAAACTAACTGAGTTTTTCATAACTATTATATTTTACTTTATTTTTGATAATCTTGCATACATTTCTATCATCGCAGCTTGAGTAAGTAACCACTTCGTATCTTTACTTTCACTTCTTTTCTCTACAAAGCAATCATCGTCAAACAGCATATTCTGATTGGGGTTATGTTCCCACATATATTGCAATGTTTTCTTAAAACTATTCAAATAAACAGGATTACGATCTACTTTATACAACTCCTCAAATCCCCTCAGCATAATGGCAACAAACCAAACATTTCCATTTTTTATTGCCTTAAATGATTCGCCATCTTCAGCTACAAAGTCTTCAAAAAAATATTGACCACATGCCGATGCCAAACGTTGCGCTTCTTCTAAATATAAATTCTCTTTTGTCAGATTATACAATAGCACTGAAGCTTGCAACATCTGTCCTGCATTATATTGAAACTTGGTTCTATTTACGCTACCATCCAAAGTAATATTATCAAAATAAAGAAAATCAGCAGGGTCTTGTAAATTCTTCTTCGTCCAATAATATAGATCCTGCCCCATTCTAAAAAAGTGTTTCTCTTTAGTCAATGAATACAACCGTAAAGCCAGCACTGCTGCCGGAGCATTCGAACATGTATTCTTAGATTCTTTTTTTGCTCACACCAGTAAACTCCACCTCCTAGAATTGAATCGCAACCACTTTCTATAAAATTCCAAATATTGCGTGCTGAAGCTAAATAAGCATCATTTCCTGTTTGTTCATACAGATCCAAGAAGTCTAATCCTAACCAAAGATTATCATCATAAAAACGATCCGACTTTCCACCTTCTGTAAGATAAGATTGATAACAACCCGGTACACGCAATGAATCAAAGTAACATTCCAGGCCCGGTAAGATTACAGATTCAATCATGTTCTCATATTTCTTATCGCCTGTAGTTTTCTGCAAAGCATTCAAAGCTGAAAACATACCTGAAGTCGGCCATAAATAAGCAACTCTATTCTTACGTATGGTGTCAGCTCCTGCTAAATAGGTAACCAGATCCGCATCACGTTTAGGATATGTTTCATAAAACAGGACCTGACCAGGTACTTTATAATACATCAAAGTACTATCCATTAACGTCATGGCATAGCTTGCAAAATCAGATTCATGTTTTACTTTGTGACACCCACTAAATATGAATAAACACCCTATAAACAGGATTAAGATTTGGTTTTTCATATCTTTAATAATCTAATTAAACGCCTTTCACTCATTTAAGTTGCAGCAAAGATAATTTAACAATACGTTTTTTTTATATCCAAAACTGACAATCATGTAACGCACAAGAAATATGTAAATTGCTAAAGGCCTCCCTATTGTATACATCCATGACATAAATGTATTTATATATGTCAATCATGTTATTCAGCATCTCATACGGCATAGCATAATACTTTTCAGAATAGGGAGAGGATAAAAAAAGAAAAAGCCATAGCATGATCTCAGAAATAAATCTTGCTATGACTTTTTATATAATTTATAATCTGTTCTTTTAGAGATTTTTTATTTCTCTTTATTCTGTAACAGTAAATTTCAAGACAAACACATCCTGACTATTTGAGCCTATCATTACATTAAAATCTCCCGGCTCACAGACATAATTCAGGTCGTAATCATAAAATTTAAGAAGTTCAGGAGTAATCTTAAAGGAAACTTTCTTACTCTCTCCTTTCTTCAAGTGTATACGCTGGAAACCTTTCAACTCTTTTACAGGACGGGTAATGCTGCCAACAATATCACGGATATACAACTGAACAATTTCGTCTGCATCGTAATTTCCTGTATTCGTAACTGTAATAGAAGCTGTCAGCTCACCATTTTGTTTATTCATAGAATCCGCACTCAACTGCATATCTGAATAAGCAAATGTTGTATAGCTCAATCCATATCCAAAAGGATATAAAGGATCATTCGAGACATCAATATAATTGCTACGGAACTTCTCAAACCATCTTCCTTCTGCAAGAGGTCGACCCGTATTTTTATGATTGTAGTTCATTGGCAATTGTCCGACATTCTGTGGGAAGGTTGCTGTAAGCTTTCCACTTGGACAAACGTCACCAAACAAGACATCACATATAGCATCAGCCGATTCACTTCCTCCAAACCAGACATTCAAGATTGACGGAACATGTTGTTGTTCCCATGTCATTACTGTAGGACGTCCTGAAAAATGAACTAACACAACAGGCTTACCTGTTTTCAACAAAGCATCCAATAAATCTCTCTGCGCATCAGGCATTTCCAACTCTGTACGACTACTACATTCACCACTCATTTCAGAAGATTCTCCTAATGCAGCAACGATGACATCAGCTTGTGCTGCAACATTCAAGGCTTCTTCTAATAGCTTCTTATCATCTCCACGAGGTATTTCACGCCCAAACATTGTAGCACGAGTCTGATAGTCGGCATCGTACATCAAATTACTTCCTTGTGCATAAAGAACATTAGCCTGATTACCAACAGCTCTTTGAAGTCCTTCCAGAAGTGTGCTATAGCGCTGAGGAGTAGCAGCTACACTCCATGTACCAGGCATATTGGTACGAGTGTTAGCCAAAGGACCAATCAATGCAATATTTCCTTTTTTCTGTAAAGGCAAGAGATTGTTCTGATTCTTCAATAAAACAAATGATTCTGCGGCTATTCTACGAGCTTCAGCACGGTGTTCTGCATTGTATAAGTCTTTAGCCGGACGTTTTAAATCACAATATTTATACGGATCTTCAAACAGACCTAACTTATATTTAGCTTCCAGCATACGACGACAAGCTGTATCGATATCCTGCATGCTGACTTTTCCTTCCTTCAGCGACTTTTCGAGTGTTCCGATGAAACCATCAGCTACCATATCCATATCCGTACCAGCCTTTAGTGCACGTGCAGATACTTCTTGTAAATCACCGATACCGTGATCAACCATCTCAGCAATTGCCGTATAGTCAGTAACTACAAAACCGTCAAATCCCCACTGATTACGCAGAACATCCGTCATCAACCAGCGATTAGCGGTTGCAGGTATTCCGTCGACCTCATTAAATGAGCTCATAAAGCTACCAGCACCAGCTTCTGCTGCTGCTTTATAAGGAGGAAAATATTCATTAAACATTCTGTTACGGCTCATGTCTACAGTATTGTAATCACGACCAGCTTCGATAGCACCATATAATGCAAAATGCTTTACACAAGCCATAACTTCGTCATTTCTCTCCATCTTCTCTCCCTGATAGCCTCTGACCATAGCTTTTGCAATCTCAGAGCCCAGATAGGGATCTTCTCCATTACCTTCTGAAACACGGCCCCAACGTGCATCGCGACAGATATCTACCATCGGGCTAAAAGTCCAGCAAATACCATCGGCACTCGCCTCAACAGCGGCAATACGAGCAGATTTTTCTATTGCTTCCATATCCCAGGTACAAGAAAGTCCCAAAGGAATAGGGAAAACTGTTTCATATCCATGAATTACATCCATACCAAAGAGCAAGGGAATGCCCAGACGGCTTTTCTCAACAGCCAGTTCCTGCATTTCACGGATTGCCTTTACTCCTTTCAGATTAAATAAGCCTCCTACTTCTCCGCGGCTGATTTTTCCGGCTACATCACTACTTTTAGCCTGTCCCGTTGTTATATTACCTGTTACAGGCAAGTTCAACTGACCTAATTTTTCCTGAAGAGTCATCTTGCTCATCAGTTCGGTCACGAACTTATCCATATTACCCTCATCTTTAGGCAACAGTGATTTCTTGTTCCCGGCAAACATAGTAGCCGACACACACAAAGAAGTCACTAAAAGGAATGTTGTCTTTTTCATTATTTCTTTCTAATTAAAATAAATCACTTCTTAACTTCAAAACCCAAATTCTTCAGTCCTGCCTGAATTTCAGGACAACTCATAAACAAGTTCCACAATAATCCGCTACGATAGTTTTCTATCATTGGCGCAATTGTACACTGATCAATGGCCAGATAATGCGGTACAGTCCAGTTATCCGTTTCTGAAAATGCATCATAAAAGCCATAAGTTCCCCATATGCTGTCACCTTTTGAATAGAAATATTTCAAGGCACGCATTGATTCTTCAGGAGTATAAGGGAAACTAGATAAAGCTGCAGTAGGAGTAATTACTCCCAAATCATTTTCACCCGGACAATGTGCAGCATATCCTTTCACAGAATAACTGGCTGTAAGTCCCCAGCAGTTTTCACCATAACCTTTATATTTCTTAGGATTCTCTACACAATATCTATAGTCGGATAAAGCATGATTCCGTACTACATTCCAGTAATCAGCATATCTATCTTTAATCTTACGAGGATCAAGTCCTATATACGAATAGTGAGCCCAGAATAACGGTCCTCCCAATTCTTCCGCACCATTATGCTTCAATTCCAGAGGCAGTCCATATGGTGCAGCTGAAGTTTTGATATCTCCTCCTCGCGCCCATCCATTATGATATGCAGAAGCAGGAACAGGATGAGTAGGTGAAGATGCAGCTAATACATAGACAATCAAAGCTTCATTATAGCCTTCGAGAGGAAAGTTCATTTCCCAGCCATAATTGGGCGACCAATGCCAATAGATGACATCCTTGCCATTCTGATACCAGTCGAACTCCATTTCATGCCACAATTTATTAATCTTTGTACACAACAGCTGCTCTTCCTGATTACCATTTTCGAAATACTGGCGGACACAAAGTAAGCTTTGCATAACAAAACAGCTTTCCACCAGATCGCCTCCATCATCTTTCGTTCCAAAAGGTTTAACTTTCCCTGTCGGTCCATCAAGCCAGTGGGGCCATACTCCGTGAAAACGATCGGCACGTGTAAGATAGTCGACGATCTTATGTAAGCGTGCCACTCCTTCTTCCCGAGAAATAAATTTTCTATCAATAGCAACCAGAATACCTGCGATACCAAATCCACTTCCCCCCGTAGTAACTACTGAAGAATCATTCTGAGGATAGTTCCCATCCAGATGAATACGTTCAGGAGCCAGACCGGATGTCTGTTCTGCTCCATCCCACATATAGTTAAAATGCACCTTTTGTATATAATCTAACATCACGCTGTCCGAAGCAAAAGAATCCGGACGAGATGCTGTCTGTTCGGTTATACTTAAAGTTTTTTCTTTGGACGTAGATGTGCATGAAAGCAAAAACAATGCACACAGACCACAAAAATATTTCCACATAAGAATTTACAGATTATCGGTTTATAATACTTTCAGGAGCATCACCTGCACATACGTGATAAACTCCTGAAAGCTACCTTCAAAAAAACTATCTACCTTTATTCATCCTTTGGCTCATTTTCCAAAGTAGAAGAGATGTCTATCTGAGCTGTAGGAACCGGATAATATTCCTTTCCAGAAGTCCATCCCAACGGACCTAATACCTCACTCAGTTTTCCGGTACGACGCAAATCGTTATATCGTTCACCCCATTCTAAAGCAAGTTCCATACGACGTTCGTCCATAATCTGGTCAAGTGTCACATCTTCCAGTTCAGGCATTCCTGCACGCTTACGAACCAAATTGAATGAAATATCACCATCTTTATTCTGACGAACTTTAGCTTCCGCATTCATCAAAAGGACTTCTGCATAGCGGAATACACGAATATTATTATTTGTTCCATACTCTGTGCGCCCTTCAGTCATCTGGTTAGACGGAGTATATGCCTTGCCATTGAAGCAATCTGGAGCAACATCACTAGCTGGTGCTTTAATGAAATCACCTTCCTGAGTAGTTTCACCTGCCATTAAGAAAGTAGTAGTAGCACGAATAGTCTCACCACGTTCTGCAGCCCACTGACGGAAAGCTTTGGTCGGACTGATAAAGCCCCATCCAGATATATTACCATCATTCAAAGGTCCCTGGAATGTGAACCAGCTATCCGAAACAACAACTTCTCCCGAACCATTTCCAAAGTCAGTAAACTGCATTTCGAACAAAGATTCATCGCAAAGCTTACCTGGAATCTTGAACAGATTGTTGAAATCACTGTACAAAGAGAATTTCTTACTACCAATAATATCATCTGTCAGTCTTTCAACTTCCGACCAGTTTCCCTGCTCCATATAAACTTTAGCAGCCAGCATTTCAGCTGTAAAAGCAGAAACAGCTCCGATACGGTCTGTATATTCATTAGGGCGGATACGTGGCAAATATGTCATAGAGTATTCCAGATCACTCAGCATATAACGATAAACAGCATTGACTGTAGAGCGAGTCATATCTGTCTGCTTATTGTCACGCAAGATAGTAACCGGGCCAAATAACTCTGTCAGACGATAATAGCAGTATGCACGAATAAATTTTACTTCACCTGTATATTCTTCATAACGTTTTCCATCTGCCTCCGAAACAATATTTACGGCATAATTATCAAGGGCTTCCAGTGCTGCATTTGCAACTTTGATGATATCATAGTAAACCATCCATGCTTCATTGGTTCCCCAAAAACCTGCATTATAATTATAACTCTGATCAATAGCCACCAAATCAGCCTGATCATCAATTCGTCCGGTAGAAACATCATCATCACGTACTACTGTAGCTCCCCATACAATCCAGTGAGAACCTCTCTGACGCAATTTGGCATAAACACCAGACACCGGCTGGTACATATTATTCAGGTTCGTATAGTCAACTTTCTCTTCGTCTACCTTATTTTCCGGCAATTTATCCAAAAAATCGGAGCAGGAAGACAATAATGTTGTGGCAGCAAATGCACACAATAATATATTTTTTATCTTAAGACTTTTCATAACTTAACGTGTTTAGCAATTTATTAGAAATCAATAGTCAAGCCAAAAGTATAAGTGGCTGCCAAAGGATAAACTCCCTCATCCCAACCAAAGTTTTGACTAATTTCCGGAGTAAATCCGTTAGATGTAAAGTAAGTAAACGGACGATCAGCAGTCAAGCTAAGTTTAACTCCTGGCAATGTATAGCCTCCCATACGGATATTACGGAAATTATATGCCAACATAATATTCTGTATGCGGAAGAAGTTTCCTTTTTCAACAAAGAAAGAATTTGTATGGCTATTGTTCCATGCTTTCAGCATACCTTTTGCTGACGGATAAGTATTGGTAGAACCTTCACCTGTCCAACGGTTATCATAAAAGTCTTTATCGAAGTTGAAGTTTGCCTGAGTGTAACGTACAGCACGTTTACGGTTATAAATTTCATTTCCAGCCTGTCCGAATGTTGACAGAGAGAATTCCAGATTCTTATATTGGAAACCTAAATTGAAACTATAAGTCAATCTCGGAATATTCGATCCTAAAATCTGACGGTCCTTATCATCTATAACCTGGTCATTATTTATGTCTTCGTAAATAAAGTCACCTGGTTCCAGTCCATTCGCCTTAGCTATCGGGTCTGCATCAATCTGAGCTTGATTCTGATATACACCCAATACCTTATATCCATAATACGACTGCATTTCTTCTCCTACCAGATTTATGGTACGGCTCTCAGCGCTACCGCCATAAATATAAGGAGCACCATTCAAACTCTTTACACGGTTACGGAGAGTAGACAAGTTTACTCCAGCATAATAGCTGAAATCTTTGCCAATTTTATCACTCCAGTTTAATTGAATATCAACACCACTGTTTTCAATTTCACCATTGTTTCCAGCTAAAGTTTGAGTACTGAAAGGCAAGGTTGTACTGATAACAGCATTCTTTGTCATACGATTATAATAATCTACATCAACATTCAGGCGGCTATCAAGTACAGCGAAGTTTACACCAACATTGAATTCTTCTACTTTTTCCCAACCTAACCAGCTAAAGTAGCTTGTATTCTGGAAACCAGGCAATGTAGTATTTCCAAATACACCTGAAGCAGATGTGCCAGTTACAATTGAAGCAAATCCATCACTGGCAGAAACATGGTCATTACCGAGCTGTCCCCAGCTGGCACGTACCTTCATGTAGTCAATTACTTCTTGCTTCTTAAAGAAATCTTCATCACTCATTACCCATGCAGCACCCACAGAAGGGAAATATCCCCATTTGTTCTGATATTTGGAACTACCATCTGCACGCATTGTCAAAGACAATAAATATTTTCCTGCATAATCATAACTAGCACGAGCAAAATAAGACAATCCACGATAGCAAGAACCGTCATCACTTACCTCACGTCCTGTTGCATTACCTTGAGTAAGATATAAATATTCATCATAGTCACCGGGAACATTGGTTGCTTTTCCTTCCAGCTTGCGCATCTGTTCCTGACGAGCAGACTGTCCTAACAAGACATTCAGATTATGACTACCCCAAGAATCCGTATAAGTCAATGTATTATCCCATATATAATTATAATAATTTGTGTCTGTCTTGGTCAATCTTGATTCTGAATTCTGTTGCAACGAACTTACCAGATAAGGCTGAACATATACACGTCCTCTTATCAATGAGAAGTCCTGGCTGTAACTTGTCTTGAATTTCAGTTTATTAGGAATTAAATTCAATTCTGCAAAGAAATTTGCCATAACCTGGAAGTTCTCATTCAGACTATTGTTATTGTATTTTGCAATAGCTACCGGATTCGAGAAGTTATTAGTAAGACCAATCTGCTGAGGAGAAGCAAATTTTTCAGGGAAAGCCTCATCATCCGAACGGCTATAATCGTATACCGGAATTAAAGAAGGCATATTGTATGCAGCCAGCCAAGCTGAATTTTCTGCATTGTACTGTTCTGAGTTACTGATAACAATGTTGCTTCCTACTTTCAACCAGTCTGTTGCTTCAAAATCAAAATTTGCACGGAAATTCAGACGGTTATAACTGTTTCGGGTATCCATGATACCATTCTGATACAGATAATTTACACCCACTGCATATGTTGCCTTCTCACTACCTCCGGCAATATCTACTCCATGATTAGTCATCAATGCAGGACGCAGCAACTCATCATACCAGTCAGTATCAGCTCCAAAAGTCAACGAATCATAATTACCGCCGAATTTTTCGATAGAAGCTTTAACCAGCGGTTCATATGCCTGACGGTTAGCTTCAAGCACTAACGTAGCATATTCATGCGAATTAGCCATATCAAGCACATTGGTAGCAGTCTGTACACCTACATAACCGTTATACGTAATCCGCGCTTTTGTATTACGCTTACCTTTCTTTGTTGTAATAATCACAACTCCATTGGCAGCACGTACACCATAGATAGCTGCAGCCGAAGCATCTTTCAATACAGAAATTTCCTGAATATCAGAATTGTTCAAGAAGTTAATGTTATCGTAGAACATACCGTCTACAACATAAAGAGGAGAAGTGTCACCAAATGACCCCAAACCACGGATAGTTACTTTCGGACCACTACCTGGAGCACCCGATGAAACGACATTCATGCCAGGAACTTTACCTTGCAAAGCCGACATCGGTGAAGTTGTAGCCTGAGAAGCAATCTGATCACTTTTTACAACCGAAATAGGAGCAGTCAAATCTTTAGCTTTACTGGTTCCATAACCAATAACGACTACATCTTCCAACTTTTGAACATCATCAGAAAGCTCAACATTAACTGTAGTCTTACCATCGACTTTTACTTCGACGGTTTTCATACCAATAAAACTGAAAACCAACGTTCCGTCTGCTGGAACGTTTTCAAGAACATACTTACCATCTACATCACAGATGGTTCCGAGCGTTGTGCCTTTCACTACAATATTAGCACCAATTACAGGTTCCTTGAATGTTGCATCTGTAACAACACCTTGAACCGTTACCATTCGCTGTGCATAAGCGCCAACAACGAACAATAATGACATCAGAATGAATACTAATTTTTTTTTCATGAATTGATTAAAGTTATGATTCAAAACGATGGCAAAGGTGAACATAAACTTAACGATTCACAAAAAAAGTAATACGACGTTACTACTTCGAGGCCTTTTCACACTACTTTTTTACTACTTTTTTCAGCTAATCAACATTAATAATCAGGTAATTAAAGTATCACTTCAGTTCTATCAAAAAGTCAACCAAACTCATGCCATCGGGTACTTCCATACGCTTTCTGATACGATAACGAGCTGCCTCTACACCTCGTATTGTCAGATTTGTCATTTGAGCAATATCTTTAGTGGAAAGGTTCAGGCGCAAAAAGGCACAGAACCGTAAATCGGTTGCCGTCAAGCTCGGATAGCGTTCACGCAACGTACGGAAAAAGCGCTGATGAATCAAGTCAAAATTCTGTTGGAAAACTTCCCACGAATCCTCTTCTACTATATTTTCATTAATTTGCTTCAGTACCAGTTCCATGTTTTTACGCCCGCACTGCGATTTCGCCAACTGCTCCTGCACAACCAGACGAAGTTTCTCCAGCATTTCCTGCTTGGCAAATGTTCCTAATGCCATACTGGCAAGCTCTTTTCCCTTGAGCGACAATTCTGCCTCCAGCAATTTTTTCTGCTGTTCAGCTATCAGCCTTTGCTGCTCACTCAATTTAATATTCTGCTCTATTTTATGCGCTTCATATTCCTTTCTCTTCTTTTCAGCAACAACCTTTCCCCGCCATCGGGCCACACCGTAAACCAATCCTCCCAACAGCAAAAGATATAAAAACAACATCGGATAAGACATCCACAGAGGTTTATTGATAACAAAAACATACTCCGTTTCATCCAATAAACGGCCATCATCACTATATACCCCAGCCCACAAAGTGTATGTATCAAACTCCAGACTACCAAAGTGAACGGACGGGAAGGAAGAATCTTCTACCAAAAGCTGGTTATTGGCATACAGCTTAAATTTAAAACGAATAGCCGGCTGATCATAACACGGATAAGATAAAAGAACAGATATGTCACGATAATCACTGGAAATTGTCGTTTTCTGCGATAAATCCAATGCCAGTTCTTTACCGGATGAAGAAGAAGCCAATATTTGCCGGATTTTTAAACCAGACAAGGCCTTCTGACCTATATATTGCTCGTTGAAATGCAAACAAGCTATACTATTATTCAGATTCAAATAACAATCGTTTCCATCTACATATATTTTATTATTCCCTTCAATACAAGGAGAATTGAACATTTCTACCGGAATACGACGCTTAATTACAAATTTTCCTTCCTGATAAGCCAGAAGAACATATTCATGTGAATTTATCAGCCACAGCATTTCATTATTATGCACATCTACGGCTGTATGGGCATCTGTCAAAAACGGAACAGAAGTATTCAACAAATCATAAGGCTTGATTTTCCGTTCGATATCATCGTACATGAAATATCCTTCTGTATTGGAAAAGACGATACGCCCTCTAATCTTCATTACATGAATTTTGCCGGACTTCTGCTTGCCTCCCAACGTATGAATATGCTCCAAATCTTTTATGCGATGCAAATCATCATCCAGTTTGATACGATAAAGTCCATTGTACATGTGTGAAGCCCAGATTGTTCCAGTACCATCAACTTCCAGCGACTTAATCGGCGCATAAAAATCCTGTACATTATGCGATAGTTTCCATATCCCCGCTTGTTTCTTCCAGATACGCAACTCCGCATAAGAGGCCTCTACCAGCACTTCTTGTCCGTTAATAGACGCTTCAACAATACATGTACTATTTAACGCTCCGGGAACAGACTGAATACTTCCATTCTGTTCCACAAGCATCGTAGACATATCATTTCCAATAAATATCTGAGAGTCAATTTGTTTTACATACCAATTCTGACCAGACGTATGCGGAAGAAGATGAATTTCACTTGTACGCCTGTTATATTCATAAGCTCCCTGATTGGTAGCCAAATAAATTTTTTCTCCTACCCTTTCCACTCCATAAACCATACCGATACTCAAATCTCTGACAGAAGGAGTGAGCAGTGTTATAGAAGTATTGGTATGAACAAAAGAAATACCATCATCCAGTGCTGCCCAAAGATTATTTTCCCTATCTCCGAACAGTCCCATTACAGAATTATTGTTCAATTGATTATCCCTGTTAAGATGCCAAAGCAGATGTCCTTTCTTATCTACTCCATAAATACCATCCAGAATCGTACCAATAGCCAATATAGAATCTCCAACCATTACAGCCCGGTTGCCTTTTGCCCATCTCAACTGAGCGTCTATATCCGTACGAAGTGCAGAAACAGTTCCATGCTCATACACAAACAATCCACTGTCGACAGTAAGCAAAACCATTCCGCTATTTCCATAAGGCAATATTGCTACTACATTGTCATTACCTACAGCTGTGCGCTCCAAAAGAAGATGAAAACGTTGCCCGTCAAACTCATAGAAACCTTCATTAATCATCTGAGCATAAACTTTATCATGACAAGTATAAAAATACAAAGGGCGGAATCCACTTTTTCTGTCCATGTAGCTGACAGCTTTTCCGTCGTACGAATACCAGCCGGTAAACGACTGGAAATAGATTTTTTCTCCCAGGCGTATGATGTGCCAGATTTCATCGTTAGAACTTATTTTATCTTTAATCCCAGCACTCAAAGAATGATATTGCATTTGTCCATCCGTCTTCCGAATAAAGTAACCGAACTCTTCGAAAGAACCAATATATACTCTATCGCCATCAACAAAAACAGAACGGACAATATATCCACCGGGAACCCGGTGAAGTTCCCAGGAAAAACCATCGTAGACCAGCAAGCCATTATTATTACCAAAATACATTACTCCATCGTCACCTTGCGCACACGCCCAGTTCTGATGACCTCCCTCATAATCTTTTACCGTATAGTTTGTAATGGCAGGAATAAAATCAGCCCCCCAGACCTGAGAAAAGGGAAGAAACGAAAGTATTAGAAGTATCTTCAATAGTACTGACTTCATAGGAATTTTTTATAACATTTAAGTACAAAGATACACGATTTATTAAAATTCAATCATATCCATATACAGATTTTACAGATAAAACAAAAGTCATTCATAGCTTGCTGTGCCACGAATGACTTTTACAAATTCCCGTTCTATATTCTCTTTCTCTTATTTACAATGTAATATTTCAGAACGTTCGGCTACTCCATTCTCATTGAATGCCTCCACGCAGAAATAATAATCCTGTGTTGTTGTAAGCGAACGCATAAATAATTCATTTTCATCGTATACCATCCACGAGCTATACAACTTATCTGGAGCAATTCCCCATAATACATTATATCCTTGTGCACCTGGAACAGGTTTCCAACTGATAGCTACATCTCTGCGGTCCGCCTGACGAACCAGTTTTAATCCGTCAACTTTTTTAGGAGCCTTTCCTGTTCCTTTACCAAAAATACGCAATTCTGATATGGCCAGATGAGGGGTAGGTACATGAAGATTACGGTAACGTACATATCTGACTTTTGCAGGATGTGCCAGTTCGACATAGTCATTCGGAGTATCTTTGTAGCTTCTACGACGATCTACCAGAATCTTCCAATTTTTACCGTCGGATGAGCCTTCTACATAATAACGATGATATAATCCTTCATAACGTCCATACATATTGCTCTGATAATCATGATAATTAATCTGTACAGCACATACTTCAGCTTCTTTCTGCAAATCAATCACCACCCACTGATTATCATTATTAGCTTCAGCAAGCCAAAAAGATTTTGTCTTTTCATCGGTCAAGGCAGCAGGAGTGTATTCTTTTACATAAGAAGAAGCTGTGACAGGCTTCTTGTATGAAAGCAACATCCAACCGCGGAACTCTCCTTTTTTCCCTGGTACGGCTGGAGCATAATGAGGATAATCTCCAAAACGAGTATCACAGAACATAATACCGTCATTATCAAAACCCATAGGGAACATACAAAGACGACGCTCCCAATTTACATTGATAGACAAAGACATAGATGCAAAATGCCAGTATGTACTGTCAGGACCAAGTACACTGCTTCCATGACCTGCTCCATTCATAAAGCCACCAGGTTTATACGATACCGGATTATGTTTCTGATACGTATAAGGACCCATTGGATGATCGGCTACATAAACTCCGTCACCGTATACATTAAATTCGGTTCCGGGAGAACCATATTGCAAATAATACTTTCCATTGTGTTTAGTCATCCAGGGGCCTTCTATAAAACCTCCCAGATCAGAGTCGCTTACATGATTTTCTCCAAATCGTTCCCAACCGTGATTTGCCAAATCAAGTCCAAAAAGCTCTTTCTTTTCTCCTTTTGGCAAGAAACGATGGTTACGATCCAATTCTATTCCTCGAATAGGGAAAACATTCGATGATCCCCAGAACATATAAGCCTTACCATCATCATCTATAAATAAATCCGGATCCTGCAAATCGTGCAAAATAGCAGGAACTCCTTTCCAGTTACCTTTCTTTGGATCATCTGTATAAAGCACACTCATTGACCCAGAGGGATCGCCGCATACATATAGCAATGAATCTTTATAATTATGTGCAGCAGGAGCGTTACATCCCTGCGGATACCAGTTGGCAGGAGCCGGAATAAAATTCCAGTTTTGCAAATCTGTAGAATGCCAGTAGCCATGTGAACGAGTGACAAACATATAATACTCACCACGAAATTCCACAACGGCAGGATCGGCTCCCGAACGATATGAAATATCCTTATCCGAATTGTAAATCATATACGTATAATCTACATTCAGCGGATTACAAAAAGTTTCCATACGGGTATTCTGAGCAAAAAGCGGCAAAGTCAAAGCCGCACAAGACATGGATAACAAAAGTGTATTCAGTTTCATAGCTATATAAATTTCGTTTCGCCAAAAGTAGATACATTTTTACGACTACCACTCATCGGCAACTACTACAAGAATACGTTTCCCTTGTTATCCAACCTACTTTTTACTACGTTTACCTTATGTATATCGTTATAAAACAAGGACTTAGATAAGCATCAGTCTATCAGTCTATACAAATGAAAAACAGGAACTTAATAAAGAGTCCCATCGAAGTTAATCAAGAGTTCAGAGTCAGGCTCATCAAATTCCACATAAAAATAATCATTACGGTCCGACCAGTCAAAAAGTTTCACATCATCCACCTTTTTCCCTTTTGCTGCAATAGTTTCTCTAACAGCACGAGGAACAACCAAAGAAGAAGAATCCTGATAATCCTTCGTCACATCAAACTCAGAACGTACCCATTTTCCTTCCTGAGTGATATATGCCTGCGCTTCTACTTTATCAAGTATAATATGCTGCCCGTTTTCTGAATACGTTCCACTATATATAAATTCAGCTTCATAAGCACCGACCAATATTTCCCATTTGAAATTTTTCACATCCGGATATTTTTGTTGAAAAGCATTTACAACCTCTTCAGATGGAGTAAGAGTTACATTTACATCATTCTTGCTGCATGAAGGGAGAACCAAGAACAATGCTGTCATCAGCATTACAAATGTGATTTTTAAAGTTTTCATAAAATCTTAATTTTTCAGGTTAGGTTTAGTTACATAAAAAATAATACAGACAACATCATACAAAAATCTTTTGTTCAAGCAATTAGAGTTTATTAAGTTTTCATCCTTTTTTCTACAACTCCAATCCACCCAAACGACAAATGTTGCATTTTTATTGCGCGGTTTTTCTGAAAAATCGTAACTTTGCGACATATATTTGGATTATAGTGTATGAAAGATACAAAACAGCAATTTGAACATGTGATTGCAATCTGTCGGGATTTGTTCGCGAAGAAGTTACACGATTATGGCGCTGCATGGCGTATAATGCGTCCTTCATCTGTAACCGATCAGATATTCATCAAAGCCAACCGTATTCGGAGTATCGAAATCAAAGGTGTCACACTGGTAAACGAAGGTATACGTCCGGAGTTCATTGCTATTGTAAACTATGGCATCATTGGGTTAATTCAGCTAGAACAAGGATATGCTGAAACTGATGATATGACCGAGCAACAGGCACTTGAGCAGTACGATAAGCATGCTAAAGCAGCATTAGAACTGATGCTTGCCAAAAACCATGATTATGATGAAGCATGGAGAAGCATGCGGATTACATCGTACACTGACCTGATTCTGATGAAAATCTATCGCACTAAGCAAATAGAAGCCTTGAGTGGTAATACGCTGGTATCCGAAGGAATAGATGCCAACTATATGGATATGATAAATTACTCAGTATTCGCATTAATAAAACTGGAATTTGGAGAATAAACATTTACATAGAGCCATTTTTGTATGGGTAAACATTTGCCGTTTTTTACTGGCAGGTGTTTTCATCTTTTCCGGATTCATAAAAGCCAATGATCCTTACGGAACAGCTTACAAAATACAGGATTATCTGGAATCATGGGGATTCCAACACCTGATACCTGACGCATTCCCTTATTTGGGAGCAATGGCTATGGGTGTGTTCGAATTTGCCTTGGGATTTTACATGCTGTTCGGAATACACCGCAGAATAACCCCTACTCTCATGTTGGCTGTAATGTCTTTTATGACTCCACTTACTTTATGGCTTGCTATTGCTAATCCGATTTCAGATTGCGGTTGTTTTGGTGATGCCGTAAAACTGACAAACTGGGAAACATTCTGGAAAAATATCGTATTGCTTATTGCCGCCATTTCTGTGTTCAAATGGAGAAAAACAGGAATCGTAAAGCTTGTCAGCGAGAAAGTGGACTGGCTGGTTGCCCTTTACGGAGTTGTATTTATTATCATATATACCCTATATTGCATACGTGAACTCCCGGTATTTGACTTTCGTCCTTACCATATCGGAGCTGACATACGTAAAGGAATGGAAATACCTGAAGGTGAAAAGCCTACAACCTATGAAACAACTTTCATCTATGCCAAAGACGGAGTAGAAAAAGAATTTACCATAGACAATTTCCCATCGGATACAACCTGGACATTCATTGATTCGAAAACTCGCATCAAGGAAAAAGGCTACGAACCTCCTATCCACGACTTCTCGATTATGTCGCAAGAAGACGGAACCGATCTGACTGATATGATTCTGGATGATGAAAGCTATACATTCCTGCTCGTAGCTCCTCACCTGAGAAATGCAGACGACAGCGATATCGATCTAATAAATGAAGTATACGACTACAGCCTGGAACATGGATATAGATTCCTTTGTCTTACTGCTTCATCCGACGAAGACATTGCCATGTGGCAAGACAATACAGGAGCCGAGTATCCGTTTGCCCTGACTGATGAAATTACACTAAAAACCATCATCCGTTCCAACCCGGGACTGGTATTGTTGAAAAAAGGAGTGGTTATCAACAAATGGAGCAATAACCAACTACCTGACGAATATATATTGAACAAGCCATTAAACCAGCTACCCATAGGAGAACTGAATCCCAAGACTGCCAGTCATAAACTTATTGAGGTATTGGGATGGTTTGCAGGCCCATTGATTTTCCTTACCTTATGCGATCTTGCCTGGCTGAGATGGCACAAGCGGAAAACCAAGAAAGAAAATGCCAATAAAGAAAACTAATTATATAAACCCTTTAAAATTTAAACAAAATGAGAAAAAACATTGTAGCAGGTAACTGGAAAATGAACAAGAACCTGCAAGAAGGTATTGCTTTGGCAAAAGAACTGAACGAAGTATTAACAGCAGATAAACCAAACTGCGATGTTATCATCTGTACTCCGTTCATCCACTTGGCTTCTGTAACTCCTATCGTTGACAAAAACATTATCGGCGTAGGTGCAGAAAACTGTGCAGACAAAGTATCAGGAGCTTACACTGGTGAAGTTTCTGCAGAAATGGTTGCTTCTACTGGAGCTCAGTACGTTATTTTGGGACACTCTGAACGTCGTGCTTACTACCACGAAACAGTTGAAATCCTGGAAGAAAAAGTTAAATTGGCTTTGGCAAACAACCTGAAACCAATCTTCTGTATCGGTGAAGTTCTGGAAGAACGCGAAGCTAACAAGCAGAATGAAGTAGTAGAAGCTCAGCTGGCTTCTGTATTCTCTCTGTCAGCAGAAGACTTTGGTAAAGTTATTTTAGCTTACGAACCAGTATGGGCTATCGGTACAGGTAAGACTGCTACTCCTGAACAGGCTCAGGAAATCCACGCTCATATCCGTTCTTTGGTTGCTGCTAAATATGGTCAGGAAGTTGCTGAAAACACTTCTATCCTTTACGGTGGTAGCTGCAAACCGTCAAACGCAAAAGAATTGTTCGCTAACCCAGACGTTGATGGTGGTTTGATCGGTGGAGCTGCATTGAAAGCTGCTGACTTCAAAGGTATCATCGATGCTTTTAAATAATTAAGCGAATTATAACTATTTATCACGGAAGGGCACAATCTGTCTCTTCCGTGATATACTCTTATTCACATTCATAGAATATTCCGGTATGATAAAATATTTATTAGCCTTTGTGTTCCTGTTTACAGCAAGCGTCGCAAACGCACAACGAAACATCATAGAAAGTCTGCAAACCCGCCAGCCGGGAGAAGGGGTAGTCAGTGTACATCAGGACAGCTACATCACTTCTCTGATAGGATTGCGCTATGCAGGTAATGCAGCAAGCTCCGGAGCTCCCAAAACCTTAAAGGCAAGAGGCTTCCGCGTACAGGTATATGCAGGAAACAATTCACGAGTAGCACGGAATGAGGCAAATGCCATGGCCAATAAAGTCAAAAAAGAATTTCCCGATATGCCGGTATATACTTATTTTCAACCTCCCCGCTGGTTATGCCGCATCGGTGACTTCAAAAGTATAGAAGAAGCACACGTAGCCATGCGTAAATTAAAAGCAAGCGGTGAGTTTAAAGAAGTAGCAATCGTACGCGAACAAATTAATATACCCATTGAATAATGATTGATACGAATCTGATGAAATTCCCCGAAGAGAAAGTGCAGAAACTCATGTCGCACTATAAGGAAATACTTTCTTTATTGGGGGAAGATCCTGAACGTGAAGGTTTGCTTAAAACTCCAGAACGCGTAGCAAAAGCTATGCTGACTTTAACTCGTGGTTATGAAGTTGACCCTAAAGAGGTGCTGAGGGCTGCAAAATTCAAAGAAGAATACAGTCAGATGGTCATCGTAAAAGATATCGACTTCTTCTCCATGTGCGAGCACCACATGTTACCTTTCTATGGCAAGGTCCATGTAGCTTATATACCTAATGGATATATTACCGGGTTAAGCAAAATAGCACGAGTGGTAGATATATTCTCACACCGGCTTCAAGTGCAAGAACGCATGACTTTACAAATAAAGGAGTGCATACAGGAAACACTCAACCCATTAGGAGTAATGGTTGTGGTAGAAGCCAAACACATGTGTATGCAAATGAGAGGAGTAGAAAAACAAAACTCTGTAACTACAACTTCCGATTTTACCGGAGCATTCAATCAGGCTAAAACTCGGGAAGAATTTATGAATTTGATAGGCAGATAAAATATACATTCCTCCATAAATAGAAAATGATTTAGGTCAAGCCTCCGCGTGTAAAAAAGTCGTAACTTTGCACGCGGATTTTTTTATTATCTAGTGGAACAGGCAATTCAACAGACAAATATTCGTAAAGGACTTACCAAACTGGTTATCCCGATTTTCATTGAAACGTTATTGATAATGATGCTGGGAGCAGTAGATACAATCATGCTCAGCCAGTATTCAGACGAGAGTGTAGCTGCCGTAGGAGTAGTAAACCAGATAGTTATGTTTGCTTTCCTGGTATTCGAAGTTATCAATATCGGTACGTCCGTATTATGTTCTCAATATCTGGGAGCAAAAATGCAGAAGAACATGATACAAGTAGTAGGAGTTTCATTGCTCCTGAATCTTGTCGTAGGGGTTTTAATAAGTATCATTCTCCATTTCGGTGCCACCACGCTATTAGGATGGATGGGGCTTCGGCCAGAATTGCTGAAATATGGTATCGGCTACATGGAAATTGTGGGTGCATTCGCTTTCTTTCAGGCAATATCACTCACGATCTCTGCATCGCTGCGCAGTGCCAATAAAGCCATATATCCCATGCTGGTCACCGTGCTGGTAAATATCATGAATATAGTGGGAAACTACTCCCTGATATTCGGAAAATTCGGTATGCCGGCACTTGGCGCTGAAGGAGCTGCAATATCTACCTCCGTAGCCCGGGGAGTAAGTATGATTGTACTATTCATTATCCTGTTCCGTAAACATATACCAAGTTTCCCGCTTGCATATTTCCGTCCTTTCCCGTGGATTGAACTGAAGAATCTGCTGAAAGTAGGTTTGCCATCAGCCGGCGAAAACCTCTCCTACAGCTTCTCTCAGGTAGTAATTACTTATCTGATTAACATGCTGGGAAATAATGCACTGGCAACCCGCACTTACAGTGTAAACATTATTATGTTCGTTTATCTGTTTGCCATTGCAATGGCTCAGGGAGGAGCAATCAGCATCGGGCATCTGGTAGGACAAAAGAAAATACGTGCAGCCTATTTACTGGGGAAATATGTAATGCGGCTTTCCATACTGGTTTCGCTCGTTCTCTCATGTATCTGGGCAGCAGGAGGACATTTCATATTCAGCCTCCTGACAGACAATGAAGAAATTATCCGCCTGGGGGTGACAGTCATGATTATCGATGTAGTAGTAGAAATAGGACGCGCCGTAAACATCTACGCCACCAATGCGCTACGTTCGGCAGGTGACGTAAACTACCCCTTCTACATGGGATTTACCGTACAATGGACTGTTTCTGTCGGCTTCAGTTACCTGTTGGGCATCCACTGGGGATGGGGCCTTGCCGGCATGTGGTGTGCCTTCCTGCTCGACGAAAACATACGTGCCATTCTTTTCGTCAGACGCTGGAACAGTCTGAAATGGGCTAAGAAAGGATTCGTAAAATAAATATTACATTCCTCCTGCCAATCCTACATAGAACAGCACGATGCAAATCAGGTCGATGACGAGAGCTGTCACCGACCACTTTACAAACTGCCTGTTCTTTTTTACAGTACCATAAATGATACCGATGATGGAGGATACCAATATCCCCGCTGCCACTCCAAAAATTCCCTGTACAGCAAGACCGACAAGAATCAGGATAGCCATCGTTATCAGAATGTTATTTTTCATAATATTGAGTATTGAGAATGGAGATATTACATGCTTGCCTTAAAAGCTTTGATAATAGCCGAAGTAAATCCGTCGTGCTCCAGTGAATTGACTCCCTTGATGGTTATTCCACCCGGTGTTGTCACTTTTTCTATCTCAATCGCCGGATGTGTATGTTCATCGCGCAGAAGCAGACGTGCAGCACCATCCAATGTCTGAGCCACCATTTTCTTGGCTTCAGCCGGACGCAATCCTGCTTCCACCCCAGCCTGCATGGCAGCTTGTACATACTTCATGACATACGCTATACCACACGAAGCGAGCGATGTAGCAGCGGCAAACTGCTTTTCTTCTATCAGCATGGCAAGTCCCATTTCATTAAAGACTCCCAGCATGGCTTCAGTCTGCTCCTCTGTAGCATTGCGACATGCAATCAAGGTCATACTGGCACGTTCGGCAATGGCTGTATTCGGAATAACGCGGAATATAGGCATTTCCGGATCAACAAAATGTGCCAGATCCTCGAATGTCAGTCCGGCCGCTACCGAAACCAGTATCTGTGGCTGACGAAGACGCAAAGGTTTTAACACCTCTTCAACTTTCCACGGCTTGACAGCAACAATCACTACATCTGCATCAGCGGCATCCCTGTTATTGGAAGAAGTATGGATTTCAGGAAACTCAGCCTTCAGTTTTTCCAGTTTGGGTGTGCTGGGATTGGTTACTATAATGTCACTAGCTTTTACATAATGGCCCTGTGCCAGCCCGCGTGCAATAGCTCCGCCCATATTGCCGGCTCCGATAATCGCTACTTTCATATCTTGTTATCTGATTCTTCTTGATTAATAATAAACAGATTATTTCAACGGTTGTGACAACTCTTCGAGTGTTTTGCCTTCATAATCGCAAATAGCACGTTTAAAGTCGGCCGGCAATTCTACCGGTTCCTTACTGGCTACATCATATCCTACCATAATGGTACGGCACTGGCATTTCAAGACACCACTCGCTTTATTGACCGCACGCTGAAGCAATGTAAAGCTCTTGTGTCCCAAATGTATCACCGAAGTATGGATAACCAAATCATCCGAGAAAAAGACCGGAGCCAGGAAATCGGCATTGATATTGGCAACCACAATACCTATGTGTTTCCAGTCTTTATCTCCGAACACATCACGCATATACGAGGTCTTCGCCAAATCGTACAGAGAGAAGTACGAAGAGTTATTCATATGACCATACTGATCGACATCACTGAAACGAATCTGCACCGGCAATGTATGCCTGAATTTCATATCATCTTCCATATCATTTGTTTTTATATAATCTCAAATATAAATCTTTTTTCCTGAAAACGCACAATAAAGGAAGATTATTTCTTACTTTTGCCCGTCGTAGAAATTAAAAAGAAAATTTAAACTTTACAATATGGAACAGAAATTCAAAAAGGAAACCCTGTGTGTACAGGCAGGATGGACTCCGAAAAAGGGAGAGCCCCGCGTACTGCCTATTTATCAAAGTACAACATTTAAATACGACACCAGCGAACAGATGGCAAAACTGTTTGACCTGGAAGAAAGCGGATACTTCTATACTCGTCTGCAAAATCCGACTAATGATGCCGTTGCTGCTAAAATTGCTGCACTGGAAGGTGGTGTAGCTGCTATGCTTACTTCGTCAGGACAGGCTGCCAATTTTTATGCAGTATTCAATATCTGTGAAGCAGGCGACCATTTTGTCTGCTCGTCAACGATCTACGGAGGTACGTTCAACCTCTTCGCCGTGACAATGAAAAAACTTGGCATAGAGTGTACATTTGTTGATGCCGATGCACCGGAAGAAGAAATCGAAAAAGCTTTCCGCCCGAACACCAAATGTTTGTTTGGCGAAACAATCTCAAATCCGAGCATTAATGTTCTGGATATCGAAAAATTTGCACGTATCGCTCACAAGCACGGAGTTCCTTTGATTGTTGACAATACGTTTGCCACACCTATCAACTGCCGTCCGTTCGAATGGGGAGCCGATATCGTAACACACTCTACTACCAAATACATGGACGGACACGCAACGTGTGTAGGCGGAGCTGTAGTAGACAGCGGTAATTTCGACTGGGAAGCACATGCTGATAAATTCCCCGGACTGACTCAGCCGGATGAATCTTATCACGGACTGACCTATACCAAAGCTTTCGGCAAAATGGCTTACATTACTAAAGCAACAGCACAGCTGATGCGTGACCTCGGTTCTATACAATCACCAGAAAATGCCTTCCTGCTGAATCTGGGACTGGAAACGCTGCATTTGCGCGTACCTCGTCATTGTGAAAATGCACAGAAGGTTGCCGAATGGCTGGAAGCTAATCCAAAGGTTAAATGGGTAAATTACTGCGGACTGAAGAGCAGCAAATACTATGAACTGGCTCAGAAATATATGCCAAACGGTTCATGCGGTGTTATTGCATTCGGATTGAAAGGCAGCCGTGAAGATGCTATCAAGTTCATGGATGAACTGAAACTGGCATGTATCGTGACACACGTTGCTGACGCACGTACCTGCGTGCTTCATCCGGCAAGTCATACTCACCGCCAGCTGACTGACGAACAGCTGATAGAAGCTGGAGTAGCTCCAGATCTGATACGTTTGTCAGTGGGTATCGAAAACGTAGATGATATCATTGCCGATCTGGAACAGGCTATGCAATGTATTTGATTTTCGGCAGATAGCCACATGAATAATCCAAGAGGTCGCTTCAGTATTCTCACCAAGTCTACTGGAGCGACTTTTTTGTAAGCATTCAATATCCTTGCTATTTTTTATATATAAATTCTCTCAACCTTGTTTATTCCACACCAGAAACAGGTGATGGAGATTCTTGCCCAATATTGTCAGAAAACAAGCTGAAGTTTTCCCGAAAACATCATGAAGTTTTTTTAAAATTCGTACAAACTACAGAAGGTTTTGTACAACAAATTAAGCAAATATCCAGAGTTTGCTGCACAATAGTTATTTCACCTCTTACAGGCTTCATAGTAAGCGATATCCTAGCTTTCTGTCTTTCTTGGTTTCTGCTTGTGTCATCTCAGCCCTTCACAGTAAATGATATTTTAATTTTCAGCTAGCTATTACAACATCTAAAGCACCTCACGGTGTATGATTGCATCTAGACCGCATTTTTCGAGTATTTGATATCTGAAGGTTGTAGAATAGTTTTTCTTTCACTACATTTGTCTGCAAATCATCATTTTTTATTTATGACAACTCCCAAAGATTGGTACAATTCACGAATTACCGAAACGACAAAAGAATTAATCCGAGTAAAAAAACATATTCTGCATATCAGTCTGCTGCGTATCGCATTTTTTCTGGCAGGAATAGCGGCTATCATTATCTTCTTTCACGCCGGGACCTGGGTTCTGATCGGCGCAGCATGTTGCACGTTTCTGCCTTTTCTGATCTTGATAAAACTGCATAACCGATTATTCGCACGGAAAGAGTGGTTGGAAACTCAATTGCAAATCAACCAGGAGGAACTGAAAGGACTGGAAGGTGACTTCTCGGATTTTGATGAAGGAAAAGAATTTGCCAATCCGGAACACCCGTACTCGTTCGATCTCGACTTATTCGGACGCCGCTCGCTGTTTCAAGCAATCAACCGTACATGTACGCATATTGGAAAAGAAACAATCGCCTGCTGGATGCAAGAGCATTTAACAGAAAAAACATTAATAGAACTCCGTCAACAAGCTGTAAGGGACATGAGCGAAAGGCATGAGTTTCGTGAACAGTTTCGGGTAATGGGAACAGTAAACCATGGAAAAATATCCGACGAAGAAGAAATACGCCGATGGAGTGAAAGTCCCTCAGATTTATTGCAAGCGACATGGGTAAAATTGGCATTATGGGGTGTACCTCTTATTAACATCGTATTGCTTGCAGGAGGAGTGACAGGAATGTGCTCAATGAGCTGGTTCGGACTGGTATTTATGCTGTTTGTCATTATCAGCTTCGCTATTATCAAAAGAGCAACGTTAGTTCAGCAAGCATACGGCGAAAAACTGAAAACACTAAACAGTTATGCCAAACTGATTACATTAGCCCGTCAGGAAACATGGAAAGCAACTAAGCTACAACAATTAATAGACCGGCTTAATATCGACGGACATTCACCTGCTGAAGCTCTGATGCAACTCTCCAAAGAACTGGACAGGCTGGATCTTCGCAATAATCAATTACTTTATGTGATATTGGAAGGAAGTATTTTCTTTCAGCTACGACAGGTTGTCCGTATCGAGCGATGGAAGGAACGCTACGGACGCCATCTGATGAAATGGCTGGAAACTGTAAGCGAACTGGATGCTCTTTGTTCACTGGGTACTTTTGCATACAATCATCCGGAATACACTTATCCTTCTATTTCAAACAAACCTTTCCAGTTTGTGGCAACGGCTATGGGACATCCACTGATGTCTGCGGAGCAATGTGTGAAAAATGATGCCGTCATCCCATCCAGACCGTTCTTTTTAATTATAACAGGAGCTAACATGGCAGGAAAAAGCACATACCTACGTACGATTGGCGTCAACTATCTGCTGGCATGTATCGGCTGTCCTGTTTGCTGTAAGCAATTGACCTTGTATCCTGCACAACTCATTACCAGCTTGCGCACATCCGATTCCCTTACTGATAATGAATCGTATTTCTTTGCCGAGCTCAAGCGATTGAAACGTATCATCGACTTACTGAATGAAGGAAAAGAATTGTTCATTATTTTAGATGAGATCCTAAAAGGGACAAACTCTGCGGACAAACAAAAAGGTTCACTCGATCTGATCCGTCAGTTCATGCATCTACAGGCAAATGGTATCATAGCTACACACGATCTTTTACTAGGCACACTGGCAGATCAGTTCCCAGAAAAAATACGCAATTACTGTTTCGAAGCAGATATAAAAGACAATGAGCTCAGCTTCTCTTACAAATTACGGGAAGGTGTGGCACAAAATATGAACGCATGTTTCCTCATGAAGAAAATGGGTATCACGATACAAGACGAATAATGAGTATGAAAGATGTGAAAAGGAAAATTGGCTATCTTTTTCTCAAATAAAAAGACATTCCTTCGTTCACGACACAGTTACAATAGATAATACGCTTGAAAATATAAGTCAAGAAAAAGATATATGCCACAATAAGAATGATTGTAAAAGTCTATACGCTCATCATACCATGAAGATATACAAAAGAGCTTTAACGCAGTAAAATGCAATCAAAGCGAAAAAAACAGCAAATTAGAGCTTGTACAAATATAAAATCAAATATTACTGTCCAACCAGCCATTCAAGCTAAAAATAACTAGTAATATCAATATGGTATGCAATCATTTCCATAAGAAGAGAGAGGTATAAAAACAATTATTAGTATCCGATAAACATATTAAATAGATTAATTATCAGTGTCATTTTTACGGATTATCTCACTTATTAAAGCTAGCATTTAATTCCATGTATATCAATAAGTTCTTGATGACTCAATAAGTTTCATCGGACAGTGATGAAAAAATACTGAAAACCAGTCTATCGAATATGATTACTAGATACTAATAGCAATAAGAGAAAAAACTCAATATATTTTCAATAACATGACTGATTCTCATATCCTCCCATAAAAGGTTTTAGAAAAATATAGCATGATATACACAAAATCGAGTAGGAGGTAAACATTAATCATAGGTGTTTATCTCCTATTTTCATGTTCACCGACCTCTCACACCACCGTACGTGCCGTTCGGCATACGGCGGTTCCTATTTTGGGTACCATTCGAGATACGAGCCCATTAAGGTAGGATATCCTGCTTTTCGCAGGCTATCATTATTTATCGCCACTTTCAATATAGGACTGTCAGCGATACGCCAATAACCTTTGCGAGTGTTACCCCATTCACATGCCTTATATTTTTACATATTCCGGAGCATACCCGTTCACTTTCCGGCAGCTTATTAGGGTATAAAAC
>OGMZ01000060.1_pt1 | contig 86704 bp, 63 predicted proteins | sample 1573361 | NCBI WGS metagenome assembly OGMZ01 (sample SAMEA2581995, study PRJEB24529) | metagenome | biome: Human gut stool | place: China | collected 2011
TGTTGCTCAGGTACTTAAAAAAAATATTTTATAATAGTGTTGCGGAATTAAGGTTAACTTCTTTTCCTATCTTAGTATATAGTTCTATATATTGGAAATATTGCTTATTTGAGAAGAGTTCTGCTCGTTTTGTGCAATTATTTCTAGTAAATTGATTTAGATGATTTGCCATATAAATGATTTTATTCTTTAATGTTGGATAATCACCCTTCTTTACTACTATGCCACATGTTGAGTCTATGGCTTCAGGACTTCCTCCTGTATTAAACGTTATTATTGGTGTTCCTGCTGCTAGAGCTTCTATGTTGGTTGTAGGAAAGTTATCATCCAATGTGGGATTACAAAATATTGTTGAATGTTGATATAAGGAAGCCAAAAAATATGCGTCGTTTGTCCGAGGAATATTAATGATTTTTTCTATTTTTTGGGGAATGTTGCCGACTATAACGATTTGATAATGTTGAGGTAAATCTTTTGCTAATTTAATAAAATAATCTAATCCTTTGCGTTTTTCCCATGCCCCAGCTACACCTAGTATAATTATTTTATTTCTTATATTATATTGATCTAGCCATTTGTCCGAATATTCTTTTTGAAATATGTCTATATTAACTCCATTATATATGACTTGACATGGATGACTCTTCAAAAATGACTTTTTTACATAATTAGCTAACCAATTTGATGGGGTCACAATGTGCAGAGAATAAAATTTATTAAAAATCTTTTTTCTTATTTGCCATTGTAGATGTGTATTGTTTATATAAGTGAATTTAATGGGACATTTTTTACAACCTGTTATCCATCTATCACAGTTTATTTCATCAAAATATGCGCAATCTCCTGTAAAGGCTCTACAGTCATGCATAGTCCATACAACTGGAATTTTTTTATATCTGGTATACCAAGTTAGCAAAGGAAAATTTATATTACATTCATTGACGACATGTAGATGTATAATTGTTGGGTTTATTTTAATGAGTTTGATAATCATAAAAATAGTTTCCCAAAAAGACCATATATCTTGGATGCCTGTAAGTTTATATAATTTGTGATGAATATACCAATTTAGTCTTGTTCCAAATAGGATTTGATTGGGTAATTGATTTCTTATGTTTGCTCCATTTCTTGGTTGTAATAAGAATGCTTTGTGCCCTGAACTAAGTATAGAATTATGTAATTCTCTATAAAATCTAGGGAAAAAACCATTATTTGCAGAGTGAATAATTACTATTTTCATTTTATAAGTTTTATAATTTCAATATTAGATAAATTGTTAAATTTAGAAGATGTACAAATTGCTATTAAGAACCAAATAATTACATGAATAAAATTTATGCTGTTGGTATCTATTATAAAACTTGAAAAGAAATATCCTGAGAGCATGATACTTCCACCTAGGCATAAATTATTTTTAGATTTTTTTATACTGTAAATCATAGCGTAGACTATAATTGTTAAATACAGAATAGTCCATATTAGTCCTGCCCTAAATAGAAAATGTAAAATAGTTACTTCGTTAACATTCCGTTTTTCATGTAAACTATTGCTGAAATACGAGCTATAATAACCGTTTGAAATGCCAAATCCTTGTAAAAATGAATCGTTCCTTTTTAAATCTGTAAATACCTCATCATATAAGAATGTTCTATTATCGGTCCCTAATTCTTCATTATTTAATTCTGTTAGGTATGAGAAAGGGGATATTTCTGTTTTTATTGTATAGATAACTAGGATTAAAGGTATAGTTACTGATAAAAATACAGTTATCATAGCAATATGCCTATATTTTCTTTTAAAGATATAGATAGAAAAAGTAATACATGCATATACGAATATAATAAGTAATGCTCTTTGAGTATCACCTGTTGCTTGATTAGGGATAAGTGCATCTTTAGTGATAAATATTAATGAAAGAATAATCAAAAATAAAACTTTGAGTCTATATTTTCTTAAGTATAAAGAAAATATAAGCAGTGGCGATAAATATAAAATATAATAATTGCTTTTTAAGCATAAAGTTGAGATGGCTATTAATAATAATCCTAACATGTGGATTAATTTTAAGGTATAGTATGATTGTAGAGAGAAATATATAATAGGAGTTAATAAACACAAACCATAATATGGATTTGTCAGTGTTGATATTAAGCTTGATTCACCACCGTAGATGAAATACCTTAGGAATTGTAGAACCGAGATTAATAATAAAAGAGATATAAGTTTATCTATAAAGCGATTATAATGATGAATATGAATAAACATATTATTTATTGATAAAATAAATGATACCCATAGTAATCCAGAGGTTATAATTTTTAAAGGAGAAGGATAAACACTATATAATGAATAAACTGCATGTGAGATTGACGATATAAATAGTAATATTAATATGAGTTTATTATTTTTATATTTTATATTTACTTTATTTCTTGAATCAATCTTTCCCATTGTTTTCCTATATTATCAATTGTAAATCTTTTTGATTTAATTATAGCATTTTTAGACAGATTATTATATAAGTCTTCATTCTCCATTATTAATTGTAGCTTATTTATATAATATTTTAAATTAAAATGAGGTATTATAAATCCATTCTTACTATCATCTATAATGTCATAAACAGCTTCAAAACTATCAAATGCAATAGGTACACATCCGAGACTCATTGCTTCTGTAAGTACCAAACCCCATCCCTCAAATATACTGGTCATGCATAATATTCTTGATTCGGCATAATATGGACCAGTATTTTCTTGAAATCCTTCAATTCTTATGTTTTCTAGGTTATATTGGGCGATATAGGATTTAATATATTTCTCCAATTTACCACCTCCAACGAGAATGAGACTCCAATCTGGATATTGACTGTAAATTGATTTCCAAATTTTTAACAGAAGGTTTATGCCTTTTTGATAGGTAAATCGACCTACAAATAGTAATTGCTTTTTTTTATTTAAATTGTAATTATTCTCAGTTTTTATAGTAATTGGATTATTAATAATATGACATTTTGATGGATTTTTTATTTTTATGATATTAGATAATATAGGTATAAATCTTTGAGATAGTAGAATATATCTATCAGCATTTTCATATAGATATTTGTGACGCTTCTTAGTGAAATGTGACATATACCAATAGCTGTATGGAAGTAATATAAAATTTTTTATTGGTAGACTGAAATGTAATACATTGTACCAAAATATTTTCCAGCCACAATTAGGGGTATTATGTTCTACAATTATAAGTTTTGTGGGGTATGTTTGTATTGCACTAAATAATGGAGTTTCTATTGGCGCATAACTATCTTGAAAAATAGTTATATCAAAATTCTCTTTAACGAATAAACTATATATATATTCTGTGTTTTTTCTACTGACGAAAGTTTGTTCAGGCATTACATAATATGTAATATTGGGATTATTTACCTTTATCGTAGGATTTCTTATGTACGATAGAATGGAAATTTGATGCCCTTTTTCTGATAAATAATCAGCAACTATTTCTGTTACTTTTTCGATTCCACCAATATTAGGGTATTGGTGTAAATAAAATAATATCTTCATTTTCTATTACCAACTAGAATATTTAGAATCTTTTTGTTGAATTTATATAGTAAGACGTAAGATGCGCTACAAATAGTTATGGTAATAATTGAAACCATAATATATTGTATTATTAGATTTTTCTGAGGAAAAAAATTATTGCAAATTGGCTTTATATAATCAGTGATAAAATGTGAACAGTAGATGAACATGACATATGAATTATAATTCATATTAGATTTTATGTACTTTCTATATATATACCACCAAAGCTTAGCATTAAAAAATATGCCAAATATGATTGTTATTTGTGTTATAAGTTCATGCATTATCATGTTTCTTGATATTACATGAAATATAACACAAATGGGATAAATAAGAAAGACGAGATTAAATTTTTCTAGCTGAACAGAGAAACTAATATTATTTAAGGATATAGAGGCACCAATGGTAAACCATATAAATCCTGTAATTAAGAAAGAAAATGGTGCTTGAATATATGGTAATAATATAAATAGAGTTAAATTTAAAATAATAATTTGGTGGTTTTTGTATCGAGCAATAATGTTTGATATGAAAGGGCTTAGGAATATAATAATAAGAATAAGATCTCTTATATACCATAGTGGGCCATTGATTGGAAATTGATGTACAATATCTCCGTTGTAAAATAAAAAACTCTTAAAAAAAGTCTTGAGGCTAAATAAACTTGAATCATGATGTTTTATTAAGTCATATATGATGTGTAGAATTATAGCAATAATAGACCAAATTATATATGGGACTAATAGAGTACTTAGCTTAGATTTTATTTTTGACTTATATGTACTAATATTAACTATATTGGTCTTATAGAAAAAGTATCCGGAAATGAGGAAAAAAGTTGGAACTCTAAATTCTCCCAATACCTCTTGTTGAAAGTAGATAAAATTATATGTTGTATTTGTATAGTCATGAGGTAATGGTACCACTATTGCAGTGTGCGTTAGAACAACTCCTAAAATTAAAATTATCTTTAGGAAATTAATAAAGTTCGACTCTTCTTTACTCAAGTTCATAATTTTTCATTTAATAAGGACATCCATTCGTTAGTGATATTAACTGTTTTATATTTTTCAAGTGTTATAGATGAATTATCCATCATTGATTTTCGTAGATTGACATCTTGAATTAATGATAATAATTTATTAACGTATATATCTTCTTTAAAAGCTGGTATTATAAAACCATTTACACCATCTATAATGATATCATAAATCGAAGAAAATGAATCGTATGCTAATGGAATACATTTATATTGTAAAGCCTCCATTAGCGTTACAGCCAGACCTTCATATTTGGATGTCATCATAAAAATTGATGCTTCATTGTAAAAAATCTGGGGATTTTCTGTTTTTCCTAGTATATCTACGTTCTTTATTGAATTTAATTCTATATATTTTTTATAAGTAACTTCGTCTTCCCCATATCCGACAATCTTAAGGTGCCAATCTTGACATTGTGCGTTAATCTTCTTCCATATATTTAAGGCACCAATTATGTTTTTTTGATTTTCATCAAATCGGGTTATGATTATAACTTCATTCTTTTTTTGATTTATATTAACGTCTTTATTCGTATTAAAGATAAGTGGGTTCCTTATGCAAGTAATCTTCTTTATATCTGGTAGAATAAAAACTTGCTTTGCTTCCTCTATAAATGTAGGAGATAATACTACATATTGATCGCAGAGTTTATAAATTTTTTGTTGTTCTCTTATATATGGATTTGTGAAACCATATAATATTTGTTTTGCTGTTAAAACTAATTTATCAATAATTTTAGATGGCTTAGGTAGATATTTTATATAATAAGGTGTATTATGTAAACAAAATATTATTTTAATGTTTAAGGTCTTCTTGCATTTTGATAATGCATTTATTAATTTTCTTTGTGTTATCCCTTGTATAATTACTATGTTTATATTATTATCTTTTATGAAATTTGAAAATAGTGTGTAATATAAGTAGGAGCTATTTTTGTGGTTGAATTTTATTTTTTTATTCAATGGAATATTTTCATAGTCAACGTACTGGTATGCAAAAAAACATGTATACCTTTTCTCTTGAAAAATATCACTCAATTTATAAGTGACTTTCTCAATGCCTCCTCTAGATGGCAAAAGCGAGTTTTCTATAAATAGAATATTATTTTCCATTGTGAACTTTGTTTAAGATGACTGTTAACTCTTTAGTATTTGTAATATAAGAAATAAAGATATAAGATAACACTCCTATAATGAATCCTATTATTAGTTTAATCAGATTCGATTCAAAAAATTGAATTGTTAACGATACAATTAGGTACATACTTATACTTAACATTAAAGATGGTATTAATAGTCCTAACTCTTCTTTATATGTGATACCAATTAAAGGACGAAGAAAGTATATAATAATAGTGATATCTATAAAGCTATATAGAATTAGCCCTATGCACATGGCTTTTAAGCCAAATGGAATGGAAATTATTAATATTATAATTGATATAATTTTTTTTATGACTTCCGATTTTAGTGATAAATCACTTCTACCTTTAACTGCTAGGAGTTGCCAATTAAGAAACATTATGTGATTCCACATTAAAGCAAAACATAATAGTTTTAGTATGCTGGAGGCTTCAATCCATTTATCGGAAAGCAGTACTTGAATTAAAGGCTCCGCAAGGGCAGCCAGCCCTAGCATTAATGGAAAAATAAGATACGATGATAGCTTTAATAATTGATAAAATTTATTTTTAAGTATGTTGTTATCATTTTGTATCTGACATTGTATGGGATATACAGCTCTTGCTATTATGTTTGTAATATTGCTTGACGGGAAAGACGCTATAGTATTCATGCGGTTATAATAGCCTAAACTTTGGGCATTAAAAATCTTACCAATAACAAGCGAATATAAGTTATTGTAAATTGTCGCTAATAATCCTGTTAAAAGTATTTTAGAGCCAAAGGAAAATAAAACTTTGAAAGAGGCAAATGAAAATATAAATTGGGGTTTCCATTTAATATATAACCAAAATAAAAGTGTTGAGATTGAGTTTGATAATAAGGTCTGGAAAACTAGGGCCCAGACTCCATATTGATTATATGCGAGATATATACCTAAAAGACCACCGACGATTACACTTGTTAATGTTATTTTTGCTTGTAGCTTGAAATTTAAGTTTATTGTTAAAAGTGTTTTTTGTATAATACATAAAGATGATATTATAAAATTTAAACCAACGATTCTTGATATTAGAGTTAATTGTGGTTGGTTATAGAAGGATGCGATAAAAGGAGATATTAAAAAGAAAATACAATATATAAATATTGATGCAATAATGTTAAAATAAAAAACAGTAGAAAAATCAGTTTCAGTTCTATCTATTTTTTGAATTAAGGCATTTGAAAAGCCTGAGTCTACTAAACTTTGGGCAATAGATAAGAAAATTGTAAGCATTGCTATTAGTCCATAATCTGAGGGTGAAACTAATCTGGCAATAATGATGCTTAGAATAAATTGAACGCCTTGTGCACTAAATCTTTCTACTGCACTCCATATAATTCCTTGTATTTGTGTTCTTGCCATTTAATTGTAGATTGTTTTTAGTGAAATTAAGTGATTTTTGTGCATTAATATGTGGATATATAGTTTTCTTTAATAAAAAATGATGACTTTCTCAAATTGGTTCTAATTGAAGGAATCGTTTGTTCCTAGTTTAGAAGCTTTTATCTAAAAAAACTTTAAGTGGAAAAATTAGCAAAGGTATCAAATACATACCTTTGCTAATTTTTGATAGGTTCATACTACAAGGAGTGGTCGCATTGACCTTTCAGTTTATTTATAATACTTGTTTTTTTTCATAACCATAACCATAACCATATTTTTTCCCATAACCGTATTTTCCATATTTCCCATATTTCCCATAACCGTAGTAATACCCATTTTTACGCTGATTCATGTTGATGCAGTTGATCAGTGTACAGAGGTTCGGGAGTTTATGGTCTCTTTTTAGTTCATTAATGAATTCGTAATGGCTCTTATGAGTATAACCAGCACGGCAGATATAAACGCTTAGCTCAGCTACACGGGCAATTAACTGGGTGTCGGTCACCATGCCAATGGGGGCTGTGTCCAGAATTACATAGTCGAAGTTTGTTTTCAAAATCTCGATGGCTTTATCAAGTGCCTTGCGGGCTACTAATTCTGTCGGGTTTGGAGGAACGGTACCACCTGGAAGTATATATAAGTTAGATGACGCGGTAGAAGGCTGACATAAAGAAAGTAAGTCGGTATGTTCCGGATCTGCTAAATATTGCGTAATACCTTGTTCCTTATGGGAAATTTGGAATACTTTATTCAGACCAGGCTTGCGGATGTCAAGGCCTACAATTACTACCTTTTTCCCCATAAAGGCAAAACTGCAAGCCAAATTTCCGGCGGTAAAGCTTTTTCCTTCACCCGAACTGGTGGAGGTGAAGAGAATCACCTTTTGGCCTTCCTGTAACATGTATTGGATGTTGGTACGCACGGAGCGGAATACTTCTTCCATCAAGTCATTATGATTTTCGTGGACGACAATCGGGTTACCTTTAGTGTCTACCATAGGTACATCACCCACTACTGGTACATCGGTTATTTTTTCGATATCAGCGCGGCTTTCAATTTTAAATCGAAGCAGGTTACGCAGAAAAATGACGGCTACTGGGATACCAATGCCTAATATTAAGGCTAATAAATAGTAAGTTTTGTTATTGGGGGATACCAGACCTTCAGGGAGGGGTTCTTCGACCATACGTCCATTATTGGCTGTGGCCGCTAAGGTAATGGCATTTTCTTCGCGTTTCTGGAGCAACATTAGGTAAAGGCTGGCTTTAATTTCTTGTTGGCGGGTGATGCTAAGCAGTTCTTTTTCTTGAGTCGGTGCATTACTAATTTTTCCCTCAAACTTGCGGGTCTGATTTTCTAAATCATTACGAGTAATCTCCAATCCTTTCAAAACACTATTGACCGAGGCTTGTACATTTTTGCGAGTTGCCTCAATAGAGGCATCCAAATTAACAACGGCGGGGTTGTTCTCGCTGGATGTACGAAGTAAACGTTTACGTTCAATCAGCATTTCATTGTATTGAGTTACTATTGTTGTTAGAGCGTTATCTGTCAGTCCAATATTGACAGGAATCACTTCCATTTGGTTGGAAGGATTATCGATGTATTCTTTTAAAAATTGTACAAGACGAAGTTGGGTAGCATTGTCTGCACGTTTTTGCTCATATTCCGCATTGCTTTTCAATGCCAATTGTGCATCGGAACTTAGGTCTGTCAGTCCGGCTTTTTGCTTGTAACTGGCTAATTCGCTTTCGGTGGTGCCCAGTTCCTGATTAATAATTTGGATACGTCCGTCAATGAATTCTGCGGTGCGGCTGGCTACCTCGTTTTTGTCGTCATTGGCATCGCTGTTGTAGAGCGCAACCAAAGTATTTAGAAAATCTTTTCCACGACCGATGTGGGTGTCGTTGTAGTTCAAACGTACTATGGTCGTAAATTTGCTGGTAGGCTCGGCGCTGAGTCGGGCTTTGCAACTTGCAGCTGCAGCTGTAGGGGTGATGACAGTGGCATAGACAATCCGAGATTCTTTGACGGTTGTGCTGTCTTTTGAACTGAGAGTGAGGGTACCCACAGAGGTGACCAATACCCCGGGAAGTCGGTTAAAACTTTTCGAAACGGTTTGTTTCTTTCCTGCTTGATGGTAGCACGCATCAGCCTGTACTTTTCCATCCGAGGTGCAGGTTAACTTGATTTGTAGGGCAGAAGGCAGTTTGTCTGCTTCTTCCGGATTCATCCAAACTTGCACCGGAGTATCTTTGTAAAGTTGAATTGGGTATCCAAAACTGCGTTTTTCTTTGTAGGTGATATTCAGGTTTAATGTATTGACTACTTTCTTGAGTAGGGTGCGAGATTGCAAAATTTCCACTTCGTTGTCAAAATTGCTGGCCATGCTAAGCATTCCCAAATCTTGCATGGCTGCTAAGGAAGCATTTTGCCCACTGGCTTTGTTCTTGTCTCCCTGTTTAATCAATACGGTGGCATTGACATCGTATACGGGGGCTTGATAGCGCAAGTAACACCAGGCTCCTGCTAAGCATACTACTAGGCAGGCCACAAACCATGGCCAATACATCAAGTATTCAAATAGGATGGCTTTATAATCTATAGGCTTTTCCTCTTCAGCCTGGAACAAATCATCGTATCTTTCGTCACTCATAATCTTAAGTGTAATAAACGTTTTTTATTAGGTGGATTTAACGGGCTTTATTTGAATACAGTTACCAACAGGCTGGCAATAGATACCAAAATGGAGGTTGCACTGATCCAAAGGGTGGTACTGTTTCCGATGTCGGAGTTGCGTGCTTTGGTCTTGTTGGGGCTTACATAAAGAATGTCATTTTGCTGAAGGTAGAAGTAGGGAGAACGAACTAAATCGGCATCGTTCAAATTGAGTGTTTGAATCAGGCGTTCTCCGTTGGCATTTTCACGTACAAGTTTGACGTTGTCGCGTACACCATACACCGTCATGTCGCCTGCCATGGCCAAGGCTTCCAATACGTTTACTTTTTCATTACTCACGGTGAAAGTTCCCGGGTGGTTTACTTCACCTAACACTGATATCTTATAGTTAACCATGCGGACATTTACGATGGGGGTTTCTTTCAGGTAGGGTACCAATTTTTCACGAATCAGCGCTTCACATTTGTTTTTGGTGAGCCCGCTGATTTTTAGACGTCCTAAGACTGGAAAGTCTATTTCGCCTTGGTTGTCTACAAGGTATTGCTGTAATACGGGTTGTGTGGTTAAACTGGTGCTGGCTTGCGAAACAGCAGATTGAACTGTCAAGTTAAACGGCACACTGGCCTGCGGGTCGGTGGTGCTGACGGTAATGGTCAGCAGATCCTTGGGCATGATTTTCGCATCGTATAGGGGAATTTCACCGGCGGCTACTTCCACTTCCTGAGAATTTTGAAGGTAGGGTACCTTCTTGTACGACGTACACCCGCTCACCAGCAGGGCAGATAACGTCAGCATGCAGACTGCTTTGTATAACTTCATCTTGTTTCTATGGTTTTGTTTTTTGAGCGATTTGAAAATGAATTACTACCCTTCCGGGTAGGCTTCGCCGTTACCAGTCCCAGCTATGGATTGGGGGCGGTAAACACAGCGGCCGATAATCAGCCGCAAAATTAAGCCTTATTTTTGGTTTATTCAACTTATAGAGGTTTTTTTGTCGGTGAAAAGGGTGGAAATCAATGAAAAAGTGGGCATATCGGCGGATTTTGTAACAATTCTGGAACGAGGTATGGGGTATAGGGCAGGGCGTGAGAAAAACGCAAGGGCGTTTTACCTGAAACGCAAGTGCATTTGTGATAAAACGCAAGTACGTTTTACTTCAAACGCAAGGGCGTTCGATTCAAAACGCAAGGGCGTTTTCGGGGAGTTCCGGAAAGGAAATCATGACGGGTTGTCGGGGTTGGCAGGCATTTTTATAAAATGTATATACGCGGGGTGTGGAAAAATACAACGCTTATATTTTTCCACACCTGTATATAGAGAGTTTGCAAAACCGGTGCCAACCCCGACAACCCGTCAAGCGGTGGCCCGGGGAAGGCCGGTTCTTCACTACCGTTCTGTATCTTTTGTGCGAGAGGTTTGGATGCCTTGAATTGATTTAATTCGCTCTAAATCAGTGGCGAGTGAACGGAAAAAGTCGCGGAGCAGCTCGTCCTGCTTCTGCGGGTCGGCGGCAAGCAGTCGGTGGTACACGGCAAGGATGCGGCCGAGGTATGTCAGATCCGTCAGGAGCCCTTTTTAACTTTTTGAAACGTGTGTGCGCTCATCGGCGCCAGTCGGCACAACTCTTGTACGGTGAGGGTACGGCCGTGCGACAGCACCTGGTGGCGCCACGCTTCCAGCATCTGTCCTAGTTCAATCAATTTCGCTTGTTTCATACGCATTTTTGTTTAAAAAATAAAATTATAGTAAATTATTGGTTAAAATATTGCACGCATGTGTGCAATGTGGGTTTGTACTTTCTGTAAACTTGTGTTACATTCGTTTCGCTGTTTTGAAAAGAAAACACAAAAATTAAAACTAAAAGGATTGCAAATTTAATAAATCATTAAATAAAGCACGAGAAAATGAACAAAATGATGCTAAGTATTTTTAAGGGTTATGCCGACACGATGCCCGTGGCGGTGAGTCTTGATGAAGTGGTCCGTTTGATTCGGGAGGACAAGGTGTTGGCCGACCACACCGAAAAATACCGTTACTACCGCTCGCAGGGGCAGAAGACGGCTGCCAGCCGGGAAAAGGCGGCCTGCCCCTGCTTTGCCGTGGCGGTGCGTTTTGAGAACGGGAAACGGAAGGCCGACATCAGTGGCTGGACGGGCCTCTCGATGGTGGACTTTGACCATTTGCCTGAAGGACGGGCGGGGGAAGTGTTCGAAAAGGTGTGTGCCGACCCGCACACCGTGCTGGCTTATACCACCATCAGCGGGCAGGGGGTGAGGGTGGTGTGCCGCTACTGTCTGGATGGAGAGACGCCTGATACCGACCGGGTGGCATGTTACAGCCGGGTATTCCGCAGGGTGAACGAGTATTATGGACAACTGACGGGGTGCAGTTTCGACCCTGCCTGCAAGAATGCCACGCGACTGAGCGGACTGGCGCATGACGCGCAGGTGCATTACCACGACGGGGCGGAACCTTTCCGCTTCGACCTTTCGCGCATGAAGAAGGCGGATGAGCCGCGCAGGGGTCGGGTGGAGCGTGTGGTGGCCCGTATCCGCAGGGAGCTGGAGGAGCAGGGCGTGGTGTATGCCCCGCATCATCACAACGAGTACATCATGCGCATGGGCTATCTGATGAACGAGTTCGGGCTGCCGCTGGAGCAGGCCATCGGCTGGGCGGACGGACGTTTTCCGGAATACGACGGCGACGTGGCGGCCATTTTCCGCTCGTGCTATGCCGATACGGAGGCGCACGGACGGCGGGAGGCGGAACTGTTTCGTGCGAAGAGGGAGAAGAAGGGGGAGGGACGTTCCCAGCTGGCCACGCCCCAGGAGATTGAGCAGTTTCTCGCCACGCAGGCGGAGTTCCGGAAGAACGTGATTACCGGGAAGGAGGAGATGCGGCATCCCGAGGCCGAGGAGTTTGTGGAGCTGACCGACCGCCTGGTGAACTCGCTGTGGAGCCGCATGACCAAGGAGGGGCACACGGTACGCCTGTGCGATGTGCGCTCGGTGCTGGAGTCGGAGTTCGTGCCGGAGTTCAACCCTTTTACGGAGTATTTCCGCTCGCTGCCCCCATGGGACGGTGTGACCGACCACATCGGACGGCTGGCGGCCACGGTACACGTGGAAGGCGACGCACAGCTGTTTGATGATTGTTTCCGCAAGTGGCTGGTGGCTACGGTGGCCTCGCTGATGGTGAAGGAGGTGACGAACCACCAGATTCTGGTGTTCGTGGGGCGGCAGGGCTGCTACAAGACGACCTGGTTGGCACGGCTGCTGCCGCCTGAACTGCAGCGGTATTTCTGTGTGCGCTCCAACAGTGGGCGGCTGACGAAGGATGATAACCTGGCGCTGTCGGAATTTGCGCTGATTTGCCTGGAGGAGATTGACGAGCTGCGCCTGGGCGACATCAACCAGCTCAAGGCGATGGTGACTATGCCGGCGGTGAACGAGCGGAGGGCGTACGGGCACTACAAGGAGAACCGTCCGCACATCGCGAGTTTCTGCGGCACGACCAACCAGCCGGAGTTTCTGAACGACCCCACGGGAAGCCGGCGCTGGCTGCCCTTCACGGTGGTGCACATTGACGACCCCTACACGCATCCCGTGGACTATGCAGGGGTGTACGGGCAGGCCCTGATGCTGTGGAAGAAGGGGTTCCGCTACTGGTTCGACGAGGAGGAAATCGCGCAGGTGAACGCACGCAACGAGCGGTTTGAGACGGCCAGCCTGGAAACGGACTTGCTGCTGGCTTTTTTCCGCGTGCCGATGCCCGGCGAGGAATGTATGTTCCTGACGGTGGGCGAGATTCTGCAGCACATCAACGGGGGCATGAAGAATCCCCTCAGTGCCGTCAAGGTGGGGCTTGCCTTGCGGAAGGCGGGATTCGAGCAGGTTCGCGTGGCGGGAAAGAGGGGGTATCGGGTGGTGATGTACACCATCGAAGAGGTGAACCGTAACCGTCGTGCCATGGGACGATTCACCGAGGCGCCGGCTGAAGAGTAGTCTTCATCGCCCGGTCGCCGGCTGGTGATAACACTTTGATTTTCATGTGGCTTTTTATGTTCCGAAGAGGGGAAAATACCGGAAAAAACGGGTGGAAAAACTTGTGTATCCGGCCGGAATTGTGTAAATTTATAGGTAACTAAAATAAAACGGAACAATGAACTACATGCAATTGAAAACGGGACCGGGAGCTGTTTCCGGGGAGGAACGGGAGGGTTTCTGCCTGAAGGCTTACCGGAAAAGTGAGTTGGCGGGCTTGTATTTTCCGCAGGCAGGTAAAAAAGGTGCCCTGCAGGGGCTGGGGCGATGGATCAAGCAGTGTGCGGAACTGGAAAGGGAGCTCGAGCGGTCGGGCTACCAGAAAAACCGCAAGTTTTTCCTGAAATCGGAGGTGGAACTGATTGTGAGGTTCCTTGGAGAGCCGTAAGCGGCGGCGTTTCCTTTTTCTAATGTCTTCAAAAGTCTTCAAATTTCCTCGAATGTCTTCGTAAGTCTTCGTATGTCCTCAAATGTCTACATGGGCGGAAACGGGGAGTGTAACTTTGCCTTTGTAAGAAACAATTAATAATGAATAATTAATAATGAATAACGGACAATGAATAATGAAGAACAATCAAATAATGAAGAATGAAGAGTGAATAATGAAGAATGTGCGCGCGTTTCCTGGATTCTTAATTCATCATTCTTAATTCTTCATTTTATTATTAATTTTTAATTGATTGACCTATGAAGAAAACAGTGACTTATTCGGTTGTAGGGCGTGTGAACCCGGCCGATCGTGAAAGCGGTGAAGTGAAGTATTATGCACAGTCGCAGGCTCGCGGCGAGATGGGTATCCGTGAAATAGCGGAACGTATTCACCAGATGTGTACCGTGACCCGTGCCGACGTGATGGCGGTATTGACGGGACTGGAAGATATCGTGTCGGAAGGCTTGCAGGGCGGCGAAATCGTGCGCCTGGGTGAACTGGGTTCGCTGCAGCTGAGCCTGAGCGGGGAAGGAGCCGCTACGGAAGATACGTATACCGACAGCATGATTGAAAAGGTGCGCGTGCTGTTCCGCCCGGGTACGGTGATGCAGGAGGCTATCAACAACCTGGCTTTCGAACGGGTGCCGGTGAAGTATAAGAAAGAGGAAGAAGAAGAGGACGACGGTGCAGGGGTGTAATCGGAACTAAGGCGTGAGAAGATGACGAAAGTAAAATGGATTGTGGTCAGGGTGCTGAAGTGTATTCTCTGTCTCCTGACCGGAAGAAAACCGGATTGTGATGAGAAAAATTGACATGATTGTGATTCACTGTACGGCAACGAGAGCGGACCGCCCGCTCTCGCCTGCCGAACTGACGAAGATGCACCGGAAACGGGGGTTCAAGTGTTGCGGATATCACTATTTTGTCCGCACGGATGGTGAAATTTGTACAATGCGACCGGTGGAACGGGCCGGAGCGCATGCCAAGGGCTATAACGAGCACAGCATCGGCATTGCGTATGAAGGGGGACTGGATGCGCAGGGACAGCCGGCGGATACGCGTACGGAATTGCAGAAGCGTTCGCTCCGGATTCTGGTGAGGGTGCTGAAATCGGATTTCCCGGCCATCACGCAGGTGGTGGGGCATCGCGACCTGAGCCCGGATCTGGACGGCGACGGAACGGTGGAACCGGAGGAATGGACCAAGGCCTGCCCCTGTTTTGACGTGAAAAAGGAGCTGTAGCGGAACAAAAGTTTTCTAAATCGTAAAAAGAAGGTGTCCGGCGCCTGAAAAGTTTTCAGGATTCGAAATAAAATCCTACCTTTGCACTATTCAAAATCCAAACGGACAATGGCGAATCTGTATATTATCATTTCTGCATTTGTATCGGCAGTGATACTGGGGAGAATCATTATCCCGAATATTCTGATTATTTCATTGCGCAAACGCTTGTTTGACGTGCCTGATGAACGGAAAGTACACAAACGTCCGATACCTCGCCTCGGGGGAGTGACCTTTTTTCCGGTGATTCTTTTTTCCTTGTGTGTGTTTACGGCCGTGCGGCTGATGACGGGCCACGGACCTGCGGATACTTCGACAACGGACCTGGTGTGCGAGTTTCTTTTCCTGACGGGAGGGCTGACCCTGCTGTATATCGTGGGCATTGCCGACGACTTGATTGGGGTGCGCTACCGGAAGAAGTTCCTGGTGCAGATTATCTCGGCGGCGATGTTTCCGCTGTCGGGCTTGTATATCAACAATTTCTATGGTCTCTTTGGCATTTACCTGATTCCTGCAGAGGTAGGTATTCCGCTGACCATGCTGCTGGTGGTGTTCATCACCAATGCCATCAACCTGATTGACGGTATCGACGGACTGGCGTCGGGGCTGAGTATGGTGGCACTGCTGGTGTTCGGGGTGCTGTTCGTGCATTTCCGCATGTGGAGCTATGCCATGCTGGCTTTCGTGACGGTGGGTGTGATTATCCCGTTCTTTTCGTACAACGTGTTCGGCAGTGCGGATTTGGGAAGGAAGATTTTCATGGGGGATACCGGCAGCTTGACGCTGGGGTATATTCTGAGCTTCTTTGTCATCAAGTACTGTATGTATGAGCCGGATATGCTGCTCACGATGAAGACGAGTCCGGTGCTGGTGTCGTTCAGCGTGCTGATGGTGCCGTGTCTGGATGTGATTCGCGTGGTGCTGCGGCGTGCGCGTAACAAGCGGTCGCTGTTCATGCCCGACAAGACGCACATTCACCACAAGTTCCTGGCTATGGGCTTCTCTCCGCGGAGGGCGCTGGTAACGATTCAGCTGATGTCGGCCTGCTTCTGTGCGTTTACCATCGTGGCGATTCTTTATATGAACAACACGCTGGTGTTCGTGATTGACGTGGTGGTATGGACGCTGCTGAACCTCTGGTTTGACCATGTGATTAGTAAGCGGAAAAATGAAGAGTGAATAATGAAGAGTGAATAATGAAGAATGAATAATGAATAATGAAGAACGGGAGGGGTGACTCTTCCGTTTTTTTTATTATGACATAAGAACAAAAAGACATAATTTCAATAATGATGAAGAATGAAAAGTGAAAAGTGAAAACGCAATACGCTCACCTCTTTTACTTTTTAACTTTTACCTTTTAACTATATACCTTATACCTTTTTCTGTCTAAAGAAGCTCGATATCTGTATAACTCGTTTGAGAAAATGTGCTGTAATGAATGTTATTCGTTTGAAAAAATGTGTCGAATGTTGGTTTATTCGCTGGAAAAAGTGTAATTTCGTCGTTGGGAAATAAGATTACACCATGCTTAAAAGGAAGATAGAAACATGTTTAGCCGACTGGAAACGGTCAGAGGACAGAAAACCTCTTGTAATAAAAGGTATCCGCCAGTGTGGAAAGACATACATTGTTCAGAAATTCGCAAGGGAGAATTATGAAAGTGTGGTCTATATGAATTTCATTCTTGAGCCTGACAACAAGTCTGCCTTTACCGGCAATATAGATGTGGATACCATCATTCTCAACCTCTCTGCTTTGATTCAGGGCAGTCGTTTCATTGAAGGGAAAACCTGCATCATCCTTGACGAGATTCAAGAGTGTAGGGAAGCAAGGACTGCCTTGAAGTCATTTCATATAGACGGGCGTTTCGATGTCATTGCCACAGGTTCGCTTTTGGGGGTAAAAGGTTATGGTCAAAGTAAGAAAAAGAAGGAGGATGTAGGGCAAGATTCTGTTCCGGTCGGATACGAAACCGTGATTGACATGTATCCATTGGATTTTGAAGAGTTTCTATGGGCAAACGGAATCGGTCAGACAGTTATTGATTCTGTAAAATCATGCTTTGAGAACGAAAAGGCTGTTCCTGACGGGATTCATAAGGTCATGATGGAGATGCTGTACAGATATGTGATTGTCGGAGGGCTGCCGGAAGTGGTGAATTGCTTCCTTAAAACCAGGAATATCGAACTTATCTATAAGTTGCAGCGAAATCTTATTGCCGGATACGAAGAAGATATGGTTAAATATGCAGAGGATGCGGACAAGCCCAATATCCGGGAATGTTTTGACTCTATTCCGAAGCAACTGGCTAAAGAGAACAAGAAATTCCAGTATTCAGTTGTGAAAAAGGGAGGAAGGTCTGCTCAATACATCGGCAGTATTCAGTGGCTGGAAGATGCAGGGATTATCCGTAGATGCTATAACACACAGACTACGGAATTGCCGTTAGAGGGGAATGCTATTAAAGACTGTTTCAAAGTGTACACAACTGATATAGGTATTCTTGTGGCAATGCTCGACTATGGTACTCAGGCGGATATTTTAAAGGGAAATCTTCTTGGATACAAGGGAGCTATTTTCGAGAACCTCATGGCGGATTTTCTGTGTAAGTCCGGTCAGAAACTGTACTATTTCCATAAGGACAGCGGGCTTGAACTGGACTTCCTGGTAAGGTTCAAAGGCGAATGTGTTCTCCTTGAAATTAAGGCAAAGTCTGGTAAAGCAAAAAGCATGACAACGGTTCTTAAAAATAAGGACGTGTATCATGTTAAGAATGCAATCAAGTTAGGGCAATATAACGTAGGCCGTGATGGAGATATTCTTACTATTCCACTATACATGGGATTTCTTGTAAACGACAAACTTGCAGACGTTATCATTCCTGATGTTGATGTGAGTGCGTTGAATAATGAAGAATGAAGAGTGAAGAATTAATATAGTGAAGGACGGGAGGGGTGACTCTTCCGTTCTTTTTTTTGTTATGACATAAGAACAAAAAGACATAATTTCAATAATGGTGAAGAATGAAAAGTGAAAATGCAATACGCTCGCCGCTTTTACTTTTTAACTTTTCACTTTTAACTCAATACCTTCTTCTGTTCTTTTGTCTAAAGAAACAACATGTTTCTGTGAGGCGTATCGTTTGAAAAACTTATGCGATTAAGTTGGAAAGATGAAAGTTTTTATGTTTCTTTGTGTAAACTTCATCTCTGCAAGCTATGGTTAGTACAACAGACATCATCGACAGACTGAAAATATTCAAAGCACAATCGGCTTCGAAATATAAAATAAAGTTCATGGGGTTGTTTGGCTCCTATGCGCGCCAGCAGCAAGATGAAAAAAGTGATGTGGATGTTTTTATCTGTCTGCAGGAACCGGACTTTTTCGTGATGGAGCAGATTAAAGAAGAACTTGAAGTTTTGCTCCATTCTTCTATTGATTTAGTGAACTTTAGAGAGTCACTTCGTCCAACGTTAAAAAAGAATATCCTTAAAGATGCGATCTATATCTAAAGAAATATTGATTGATTTATTGGAGCTGATTCTGGAAAAAGCTACTCTCGTGATAAACAGAAATCAGTCGATTACGTGTGCACAGGATTTTCTTACATCGCCGGACAGAATGGAAAAATTTGATGCAGCATGTATGCTGATACAGGTAGTAGGTGAAACGGCTAAGAAGATAGATGATCGTACATCGTCTCTGTTGTTTGCGCATTATCCGCAAGTCTATTGGCGAGGCGTATTCGGATGTCGAAATATTATTTCGCATGAATATGGGAATGTAGACCCCATTCAGATATTTGGTATAATCAAAAAGTATCTTCCTGAACTGGTTGTTTGTGTAAAGCAAATTTTGTCAGACGTGGAAGCAGGTAAGCATGACAGCTTATTCTTGTCATAGAATGAAGAGTGAATAATGAAGAGTGAATAATGAAGAATTAAGAATGAATAATGAAGAACGGGAGGGGTGACTCTTCCGTTTTTTTTATTATGACATAAGAACAAAAAGACATAATTTTAATAATGATGAAGAATGAAAAGTGAAAACGTGATACGCTCACCGCTTTTACTTTTTAACTTTTCACTTTTAACTCAATATGTTCTTCTGTTCTTTTGTCTAAAAACAAAAAGGAATATTCTCATTCTTCACCCTTTGCTTTTGGTTCTATAAATAAAAGTTATAAATCGGGTTGATTTTATTTGTATTTTCTGTTTTTATAACTTAAAAATGAGTATCTTTGCAAACGAATCATTTAATTGATAAAATATGGGACTTGATCAGGTAATCGGGAAAAATATCAAGGCTTTTCGTGAGCATTTGAACTATACCCAGCAGGAAATCAGTGATTATTTAGGTATCAGTCAGCCGGCATACGTGAAATATGAAAAAGGGGAGACTGTAGTTCCTTTGGAGGCAATGGAGAAACTGGCCACTCTGTATAACGTGGATGAATACGATCTGATGGAGGAAAATGAACAGCTTTTTCAGACATCTGTGGCCTGTGCGTATCGTAAGACAGGAAATATTGGAAATCTTGGTCAGATTTCTCAATTTCAGAAAATAGTCAGAAATTATATTCAGATGTGCAATGAGCTTGAGAAGTAAAGTTGAACTGGAATGTCTTGCAACCAGGTTGCGGGAGGAGATGCACGTGACTACAAAGGACCCTGTGCGCATTCATCAGATATTGAAAGAAAAGCACGTGCTTACGTGGTTTAAGAAGCTAGATGATAATTTTTCGGGCATGGCAATCCGGATAAAGGGAAACGGATCTTCTTCTGACAAGTATTTTATGTTGATAAATACGGCTTTGTCTTATGCCAAGCAGCGTTTTACTGCCTGTCATGAGTTGTATCACTTGTTGTATCAGAAAGATTTTAAGGTGTCGCAGAACAATGCGGGGCTGTTTAATAAAAAAGAGGAGGAAGAGTATAATGCCGATGTGTTTGCAGCCTACCTTCTGCTTCCGGAAATGGGGTTGAAGGAACTGGTTCCTGCCGAGGAACAGCAGGTTGACAAAATAACCTTGGCTACTCTTCTGAAGGTGGAACAGAATTTTCTTTGCTCAAGGGCGGCACTTCTTACCCGGCTAAAGGACTTGAAATGGATTACCAAGAAAACGTTTGACCTTTACCAGAAAAATGTGGTTGCTTCGGCAATCGAATACGGTTATAATACGCAGTTGTATTATCCAACTTATCAGACGGAACTGGTGGGAGATTATAACTTGAAAGCTCGTGAATTATATGATAAGGGGCGTATTTCTCAGGCAAAGTATTACTCGTTGCTGATGGATATGGAAATTAATGTTTCTCAAGAGGTATATGGGGAGGAATAAAGTAATATTGGTGGATGCCGATGTCATCTCTCATTTCATGGCTACCGGTTATATAGACAGGCTGACGGAAATTCTGCAGCCTCATGCCGTGATGATTGTAGAGAATGTGTACAAGGAGGCCAGCTATCATCCTACGGAACCGGACAGGAAACGGAAGGTGGACAAGTGGATGGAGCGCTGCAAGGTATGCAAGATTGCTTTCCCTTATGCCAATGAAAATATCCGGCGAGAGTTTTTCCGGCTTAAAAAAGAGAATCCGATGCTGGGGGACGGAGAACGGGCCTGTATGTCGATGGCGCGTTTTGGACAGGAGGTTATCGCAAGTAGTAACTTTCGGGATGTGGCTCCTTATTGTGATGAGAATGGCATTGAATATATTGGAACGCTGGATGTGCTGACTATTGCAATGAATAAGGGGATTTTTACAAGTGATGAATGTAATCGGTTCATGGCGGAAGCAAAGGCGAAAAACAAAGCGAAATTTCCAGTTGACGATATTACTGTTTATCAGGCGCCGGAATACATCAGTACGTTTTGATAGTGAATAATGAAGAATGAAGAATTGAGAATGAAGAATGAAAAATAATGAAGAATTAAGAATGAAAAATGAAAAGCGAAAACGCAATACACTTGCCGCTTTTACTTTTTAACTATTACCTTTTAACTCAATATGTTCTTCTGTTCTTTTGTCTAAAAAAAGACATAAAAAAAGGGAATCTTCCCAGACTCCCAATCTTCATTAACCTTAAATCTAATACCATGAAAAACACGATGCAAAGGTAAGGATTTTATGTTATGAAACATATAATTAGGGCGAAAATCTGCATTGAATTAACTTTTTTTACGTTTTAAAGCAGGAACGCAGAATTTTTACACCGGTTTTTTCTGTTTGGAATGGAGATTCCGGGGCTAAGCGCTTGGTGATTCGTTTTCAATAATGTATCTTTGTCCTTAAAACTAAAATGAAAGACAGAATGAGAAGACAGTTTGTAAGATTGGCATTGTGTCTGTTCCTGCTGGGGGGATCCGTTGCGTATGCCCAGAGCGGAATGACCGACAACCAGGTGATAGAATATGTGCAACAGGCGCTTCAACAGGGCAAGGACCAGCAAACCATTGCGATGGAGCTGCTGGCCAAGGGGGCCACTCAGGAGCAGTTGCTGCGATTGAAGTCTATGTATTCGGGTTCGACGGGCGCGTCGACATCGGGCAGCGGTTCTCTGACGGGGGAAGACAGCTCGCTGCTGGGCTCAGGTTCACGGGCCCGGAAAACTACTGCGACCGGTACGGAAGAGGATGCTTCGGAATTCCTGGAGACAAGTTCGACAAACGTGGACAAGAGCATGTGGTCGGAAGACATGCAGAAGACCATGAAGAAACGCCGCAACCTGACGACGGTGGTTACCAGCGAGAACGATGTGTTCGGACGGAATATCTTCAACATTGAACAGCTGACTTTCCAGCCTAACCTGAGCATGGCGACTCCGGAAAACTACCGTCTGGGACCGGGTGACGAGGTGATTATCGACGTGTGGGGCGCTAGCCAGAATACTATGCGGCTGGAGATTTCGCCCGACGGCTATGTGAACATCATCAACCTGGGTCCGGTGTACCTGAACAACATGACGATTCAGGATGCACGCCAGCTGCTGAAGCAGGAACTTGGAAAGATTTATGCGGATTCGGGCAATAACATCCAGGTGACATTGGGAAATATCCGTACCATCCAGGTGAACGTGATGGGGGAAGTGATGGCGCCGGGTACGTATTCGCTGTCGTCGCTCTCGACGGTGTTCCATGCGCTGTACGTGGCAGGTGGTGTGAGCGACATCGGTAGCTTGCGTAACGTGCAGGTGGCCCGCGGCGGCAAGACGTTTGCCCGTCTGGACGTGTATGAGTACATTATGAAGGGGCAGATTCAGGACGACATCCGCCTGCAGGACGGCGACGTGGTGATTGTGCCTACCTACGACGAGCTGGTGAAGATTACGGGTAAGGTGAAGCGTCCGATGTTCTACGAAATGAAGAACGGGGAATCGGCTGCCACTTTGCTGAAGTATGCCGGAGGTTTTGCTTCGGATGCTTACAAAAAGAGTATCAGGGTGTTACGAAAAGATGGAAAAGAATTTTCCGTGAAAACGGTGAACGATATAGACTATTCTGCGTTTAAATTATTAGACGGTGACGTGATTTCGGTGGATTCGATTCTGAATCGCTTCAACAACCGTCTGGAAGTGAAGGGGGCTGTGTATCACCCGGGAGTATTCGAGTTGAGCGGTTCGCTGAACACGGTACGCCAGCTGGTGGAGAAGGCCGACGGTTTGCTGGGGGATGCCTTTACAGGACGTGCGGTGTTGTATCGCGAACGGGAGAACCTGACGAAAGAGGTATTGCCAGTTGACATTCAGGGTATTCTGAACGGTACGTCGCCCGACATTGCCTTGCAGAAGAATGACATTTTGTATATCCCGAGCATCCACGACTTGCAGGACATGGGTAAGGTGACCATCAGCGGTGAGGTGAACAAGCCGGGCAGCTATACGTATGCCGACCACATGAGCCTGGAGGACCTGGTGATTACAGCGGGCGGTTTGAAGGAATCGGCTTCGCTGGTGCGTGTGGACGTGTCACGACGCATCCGTGACCCGAGAGGGACGACGGAGCCGGACGTAATCGGACAGAATTTCTCGTTCGGACTGAAGGATGGTTTCGTGGTGGACGGTGAAGCGGGATTTGAACTGCAGCCGTACGACCAGGTGTTTGTGCGCCGCAGCCCGAGCTACAACGAGCAGGTGAACGTGACGGTGGACGGTGAGGTGCTGTTCCGCGGTGACTATACGCTGAATACGAAGAGCGAACGTCTGAGCAGCCTGATTCAGCGTGCCGGCGGGGTGAGCCGCTATGCGTATGTGCGTGGAGCTAAGTTGCGCCGCGTGGCCAACGAGGAGGAGCTGCGCCGCATGGAGGATGTGGTGAAGATGATGCGCCGTGAAATCGGTGATGCCATGGCCAACACCCTGGGACTGAAGGTGGACAGTACGTTTACGGTAGGTATCGACCTGGAAGCTGCGCTGGCGAACCCGGGCGGAGACGCTGACCTGGTGTTGCGTGAGGGCGATGTGCTGACTGTGCCGGAATATAACAATACGGTGAAGGTGAACGGAGCGGTGATGATGCCGAACACGGTATCGTATGCGGCAGGCAAGAGCGTGAAGTATTACCTGAGCCAGGCGGGCGGTTACTCTGCCAACGCCAAGAAGAGCCAGAAGTTCATTATTTATATGAACGGACAGGTGGCCGAAGTGAAGGGCAGCGGCAAGAAACAGATTGAGCCGGGCTGCGAAATCGTGGTACCGAACAAGACGAAGAAGTTCAACTTTGCGAACATAGTATCGAATGCGACTTCGTTTGCTTCACTGGCTACGATGCTGGCTTCACTGGCTACGATGATGAAATAACCTTTAAATCTATGAGTATATGAACATGAAAATGAGACTGATTGTCATGAACTTCCTGCAGTTTGCCGTGTGGGGAGCGTATCTTACCTCAATGGGTACGTACCTGGCGGGTGTGGGATTAGGCGGACATATCGGAATTTTTTACGCCATGCAGGGGATTGTGTCCCTGTTCATGCCGGCTGTGTTGGGTATTGTGGCTGACCGCTGGATTCCGGCGCAACGGTTGCTGGGGCTGAGCCATCTGTTGGCTGCCCTGTTTATGGGTGGAGCGGGCTATTATGCCATGACTACGGGACCGCAGGTGGAATTTGCACCGCTGTTCTCGTTCTACTCCGTGAGTGTGGCGTTTTACATGCCTACGCTGGCTCTGTCGAATTCGGTGGCTTATACGGCGCTGGACAAGGCAGGGCTGGATACCATCAAGGCGTTTCCGCCGATACGTACGTTCGGGACCATCGGTTTCATTTGTTCCATGTGGCTGGTAGATTTACTGGGATTCCAGTCGAACTACATGCAGTTCTTTACCTGTGCGGCATGGGGCGTGGTGCTGGCCGTATATGCCCAGACGCTGCCGGAATGTCCGGTGAGCCGCGCACAGGGCGGACAGAAGTCGCTGGTAGAGGCATTGGGACTGAGGGCGTTTCTGCTCTTCAAGAACCGCAAGATGGCGGTGTTCTTCATCTTCTCGATGCTGCTGGGTGTGTCCTTGCAGATTACCAACGGCTTTGCCAATCCGTTTATCACGAGCTTCAGCGCCATTCCGGAATATGCCAATACCTTTGGCGTGCAGCATGCCAACCTGCTGATTTCGCTCTCGCAGATCAGTGAGACGTGCTGTATCCTGCTGATTCCGTTCTTCCTGGGACGCCTCGGCATCAAGAAGGTGATGCTGATTGCCATGGTGGCGTGGGTACTGCGCTTCGGACTCTTCGGCCTGGGTGACCCGGGCAGCGGGGTGTGGATGTTCGTGCTGTCGATGATTGTGTATGGCGTGGCATTCGACTTCTTCAACGTGTCGGGCTCGCTGTTTGTCGACAAGGAGACGGACCTGTCTATCCGCTCGAGTGCGCAGGGACTGTTCATCATCATGACGAACGGTATCGGAGCCACGGTGGGTACGCTGAGTGCGCAGGCGGTGGTGAACTGCTTCGTGGACTTCAATTCGCAGGCACCGCAGGTGGAAGGCTGGAGCCGGGCGTGGTTCGTGTTTGCGGCCTACGCGCTGGTAGTGGCGGTGACTTTTGCACTGGTATTTAAATACAAACATAAAGTAGATAACGAGTAATTAGAATGTGAAAATGGAAAAGAAAGACGAATTTGTAGAAATGCGGGTCCGTACCATTGACGAGGCCATGAATGTGGATAAACTGATCGGGCACCTGACATTTGATCAGGTGATGGACGATGAGGAGAAGATGGATATTATGATGCTGGACGGGCAGAACTTCAAGCTGCTGCTGGAGGAGGTGAACGAACCGCACCGGATGATGCTGGGGATTATCAACCCCGACGAGGCGGACTTGCTGTACGCGGCTGTTAACGACCCGGAGGGCACGGATGCCACGCTGCCTTATCAGACGGTACATATTCTGAAGGAGCTGGGTGTTACCGTGGAAAAGGTGGTGGTAAAGGACAAGGTGAAGTTGCTGCACCGTGCGATTGTGACTCTGCGCAAGGAAGACGGCTCGGTGATGGAGATGCAGCTGACACTGTTCGACGCGCTGGTGGTGAGTCTGATAGCCGGTGTTCCGTTCTATGTGAACGCGAAGTTCCTGGAAGACCCCCGTTCGGGCTTTACCAAGTCTGTGCCTAACACGAAGGCGCTGCTGCTGCGGTTGATGCCGCTGAAAGGGCTGGAGCGGGAGATGGAGGATGCCATCCGCCGCGAGGACTATGAGTATGCGGAGCTGATCAAGCAGGAAATGGCGACCCGCAACAAAGAAGAAGAGGAAGATTACGAAGATTTGGAGGATTTAGAAAAAGAATTGTAATTATGCACGTGTTTTATACACCGGATATTGCGCAGACGCTGGAGCTGCCGGAAGAAGAAGCGGGCCACTGCCTGCGGGTGCTGCGCCTGGGAGTGGGCGAGGAGATTATGCTGACTGACGGAAAGGGATGCTTTTACCGGGCGGTCATTTCGGCAGCTACGCAGAAACGCTGTGTGGTGAAGGTGGTGGAGAAAACGGAGCAGGAGCCTTTCTGGAAGGGGCACCTGCACCTGGCTCTGGCGCCTACGAAGAACATGGACCGTATGGAATGGCTGGCGGAGAAGGCCACGGAAATCGGTTTCGACGAGCTGACGTTTCTGAACTGCCGTTTCTCGGAACGGAAGGTCATCAAGACGGAACGGGTGGAGAAAATCGTGGTGTCGGCCGTGAAACAGTCGCTCAAGGCACGCAAGCCGGTGGTGAACGAGATGACGGATTTCCGCCGCTTTATGGAGCGGGAGTTTACGGGACAGAAGTTTATCGCCCACTGCTATGAGGGGGAAAAGCCTCTGCTGCGCGACGTGCTCCGCAAGGACGAGGATGCCGTGGTGCTGATTGGTCCGGAAGGGGATTTCAGTTCGGAGGAAGTGGCGCTGGCTGCAGAAAAGGGCTTTCAGGCAGTGAGTCTGGGCAAGTCGCGCCTGCGTACGGAAACGGCGGCACTGGTGGCCGTACACCTGATGAACCTGACGCACGCGGAATAAGCTGATGTGTAACTTTTAAATAGAATCATTATGAAAAAGACATGGAAATGGATGGGAAGCCTGGCCTTGGGTATGGCTTTCCTGTTGTCTGCCTGCGGGGAAGACAATGCGTACACCAATGCGTTGCCAAAGGATGCGGCTGCAGTGTTCTCGTTCGACCTGATGGAGATGGCACAGAAGTGTGACCTGAACGACCAGGTGAAGCAGTCGATGGGGCAGATGATGAAATCGAGCCTGAAGGGCAGTGCGGATGCCCTGGTGGACAAGCTGATGGAGAATCTGGAAGAGAGCGGGTTGAGACTGACCGACCGGGTGTATTTCTTTGCCGCTTCGCAGATGGAAATGGGCGGTGTGCTGGTGCGCATGGCCGACAAGGGAAAACTGGAAGATTTGATGGCCATGCTTCAGGAGCAGAAGGCGTGTGAGGCTCCTGCCGACGGCGACGGTTGCCGCTGGACCGTGGGTGGCGGCGGACTGATGGCCTGGACGGACGATGCGTTTCTGATGCTGGCGGGCAACGGGAACCCGAAGGACTTTCAGCATCAGGCTTCGATGTGGCTGCGCCAGAAAGAAGGGGAGGGCTATTCGGGCACTCCGGAATTCAAGAAATTAGAGGATGCCGACGAGGATGTGGCCATGGTGACTTCGCTGAACGCCATGCCGAAGAGTTACCTGGGCCCGATGACGATGGGGCTGCCGGCTGACTTGAACCTGAATGATTTAAAGATATTTTCTACGCTCGATTTCCAGGCGGGAAGGGCCGTGATGGAAGTGGAGACGCTGCTGGAGGGCAAGTTCAAGGACTTGCTGAAGAAGCAGGCAGAGGTGAGCGGCGAACTGGACGGCACGTATCTGAAGGTGTTCCCTGCCAATACGGTGCTCTGGATGGCTGCCAACGTGAACGGTGAAAAGGCGTATGAGCTGTTGCGTGAGAACCCGACGGTGCGTCAGGAGCTGGATAACTCGATGATGCCGCTCGACTTTGAGGCTATCTTCAAGGCGGTGGAGGGTGACGTGGCAGTGGCCATGCCGGAGATGTCGTTGAAACCGGGCTTCATCTTGTATGCCGATGTGAAAAACGGTGACTTCATGCGTACGTTTGAGGACTTGAAACCGATGCTGGCCATGACTAACGGTCAGATGCGGCTGCTGGACAAGGGTGAGAATGCTTATCAGTTTGTGGTTGCCAACGGTGCCATGCTGGGCATGGGCCGCGGACCGGTGTCTTTCTGGCTGGGCGTGAAGGATGACCGCTTTTACCTGACGAATCAGGAGGACCTGATTGGCCGTGAGGTGAAGGGACTGTCGCTGAAAGACTGTGACTGGGCCAAGGACGTGAAGGATAAGCATTTCTACCTGAACGTGAACTTCCAGGCTTTGTCTGCCGTTCTTCCGCAGATTTCTTACATCAGTATGCTGGACTACCTGAGCATCGAATCGGATGAACCGACCAAGGCTCGCCTGGTGCTGCAACTGAAGGACCACAAGGAGAATGTGCTGAAGCAGCTGGTGAAGATAGTTAAAAATTAATAGTGAATAATGAATAATGAAGAATTAATAATGAATAACGGAGAGCATTCTTCATTCTTCATTATTAATTCTTCATTGAATAAAATGGACAACATGGATTTGACTTGCGGCCACTTTGTAAATCCGTTTACTGATATCGGGTTTAAGATTATCTTCGGGCAGCCTGCCAGCAAGGAATTGCTCATCACACTGCTGAATGAGCTGTTGGCGGGGGAGCATCGCATAGAGAACCTGATTTTTCTGGACAAGGAAAATCATTCGGACAGTATGGCGGATGCAGGGATTATCTATGACTTGTACTGCCTGACCGACACGGGAGAATACATCATCGTGGAGATGCAGAACCGTTTTCATAGTAGTTTCCTGGACCGTACGCTGTTTTACATGTGTCGTGCCATCGGGCGGCAGGTGGAGAATCTGCGTGAGAAGAGGCGGAAGGAACGTGAGTTGCAGACCGGGAAGCCGGAGACGGAGGAGGATTTTCTGCTGAGTGAGCCGATGCAGGAAAATTATGGGTCCAGATACAAGCTCTCGACCGTGTATGGTATTTTCCTGATGAACTTCCGCGAGCCGGGGCTGGAAGAGAAGTTCCGCACGGACACCGTGATTGCCGACCGTGAGAGCGGAAAGGTGGTGAACCCTCATTTCCGGCAGATTTTTTTGCAGTTCCCTTACTTCACCAAGGAACTCAAGGATTGTGAAACGCTTTATGACAAACTGATTTATACACTGAAGAATATGCAACATTGGAACCGAATGCCGGACGCGCTGAAGGAGCAGGTGTTCAGCCGTCTGGAAGAACTGGCTGCCGTGGCCAATCTTTCATTGGAAGACCGTATTGCTTACGACAAGGCGCTGGACCGTTACCGTGTGAGCCGCATCGTGGAAGAGGATGCACGTGAAGCCGGATGGAAGAAAGGGCTCGCGGAAGGACAAGCTAAAGAGAAAGTTGCCATTGCACGTAACCTGAAATCGCTGGGTTTGAGTACTGCTCAGATAGCCCAGGCTACCGGATTGACCGAAGAGGAAGTGGAATCGACAGTTAATAATTAATAGTGAATAATGAAGAATGAAGAATTAAGAATTAATAATGAATAACGAAGAGCATTCTTCATTCTTCATTATTAATTCTTCATTGAATAAAATGGACACAATAGAATTACAGCAGACCCTGCCGGAGGTATTCGCCGGACGCGACGGAATCGTGTCGGACGTGTGGCACCGGCAGGTGGCTTTTCAGAAAGGGAAGATGTATCTGATTGAAGCGGCGTCGGGCACGGGCAAGTCGTCGCTTTGCAGTTTTATTTACGGGTACCGTACGGACTACCAGGGGATTATCACCTTCGACGGGGAGAACGTGCGGAAGCTCACGGTGAAGCAGTGGACCGACATCCGCAAGCGCTCGCTGGGCATGCTGTTTCAGGAACTCCGCCTGTTCGGGGAACTGACGGCATGGGAGAACGTGCAGCTGAAGAACGGGCTGACGGGCTTCTGCCGCAAGCAGCAGGTGAAGGACTGGTTTGAGCAGCTGGGCATCGCCGACAAGTGGGATGTGAAGGCGGCCAGGATGTCGTACGGGCAGCAGCAGCGCGTGGCTTTCGTGCGGATGCTGTGTCAGCCGGCCGACTTTTTCTTCCTGGATGAGCCGGTGAGCCACCTGGACGACGGCAACGGGCAGATTATGGCGCGTATCCTGAAGGAGGAAGCGGCTCGTCAGGGTGCGGGAGTGATTGTGACGTCCATCGGCAAGCACCTGCCGCTGGAGTATGACAGGGTGCTGAGTTTGTAAGGGATTAAAACGAAGACGGATATGATCTGGAAATTATTGAGGCAGCACATCAGTGTGGCGCAGTTGGCGGGATTCTTCCTTGCCAACCTGTGCGGTATGGTGATTGTGCTGTTGGGCATACAGTTTTACAAGGACGTGTTGCCGGTGTTTACGCAGGGCGACAGTTTCATGAAGAAGGACTACGTGATTGTGAGCAAGCAGGTGAGCACGCTGGGCAGCCTGGTGGGCAAGGGAGGTACGTTCTCGCGTGCCGACATAGCCGACATGGAGTCGCAGCCGTTTGCCAAGCGGACGGGAGCGTTCACTCCGGCACAGTTTCAGGTGTCGGCCGGCATGGGCATGGCGGGTATGCAGCTCTCTACGGCAATGTTCTTCGAGTCGGTGCCCGACGAGTTTGTAGACGTGCGGCTGGAGGGCTGGACGTATCGCGAGGGGCAGACCGAAATCCCTATCATCATCCCGCGCAACTACCTGAACCTGTATAACTTCGGCTTTGCACAGAGTCGTAACCTGCCGCAGCTCTCGGAGAGCGTGATGGGGATGATGACGCTGGACGTGCGGCTGAGCGGACGGGGACGGACGGAGCGCATGAAGGGACGCATTGTGGGTTTCTCCAACCGACTGAACACGATTCTGGTGCCGCAGGCGTTCATGGAATGGGCCAACGCCACATTGGGTGACGGCGGGCAAACGGCTCCCTCACGACTGATTGTGGAGGTGGACAATCCGGCGGATGACCGCATCGCGAAGTATTTCAAGCAGAAAGGCTATGAGACGGAAGGCGACAAGCTGGATGCGGGAAAGACGACGTGGTTCCTGAAGATGGTGGTAGGCATCGTGCTCACGGTGGGACTGATTATCAGTGTGCTGTCGTTCTACCTGCTGATGCTGAGCATCTACCTGCTGTTACAGAAGAACACGAAGAAGCTGGAGAACCTGCTGATGATTGGTTTCAGTCCGGCGGCGGTGGCGCGTCCGTATCAGGTACTCACGGTAGGGCTGAACGCAGCGGTGGCGGCCATGGGTGTGCTGCTGGTGTGGATGGCGCGTGATGCGTATCTGGACATGCTGCGGCGGATGGTGCCCGACTTGCAGGAAGGCAGTCTGCTGCCGGCGCTGCTGACGGCCGGGGGACTTTTCCTGCTGGTATCGGTGCTGAATGTGCTGGCCGTACGGCGGAAGGTGGAATCGATCTGGAGAAAGAAATAGTATAAGCATTATATATTATCTGTAAAACCAAATGAAAATGAAGAAACTAAAGAACGTATGGCTCTTTTTGAGCTTTATCCTGATGGTGGCCGGAATGGCAAGTTGTAGCACGGAAGACCCGACGGGGGTGGATGTGTCGAGAGATGACATTATCGGTACGTGGAAAGTGACGGCGAATGACTGGACAAATTCGGAAGGTGAGTCTGGTCGTAATGATCCTGAGCACATGGGACAGACGCTCTCGGTGAAAAGTGGCGGTACGGCTTTGTTTCGTGGCGAGTCGTTCAACTGGACACTGAGCAAGGGGGTGCTGACGCTGTCGGACAATCGTGGCCGCAACATACGGGTAGTAATTCTGTCGTATACGGAGGAGGAGATTCAAGCTTCGTACGATTGTACCTTTGAGTCGGAGATGTATACCGAGGAAGGCAACTATACCTTCAAGCGCGTGTAACGAGACATATTAATATAAAGAAGAGCCACAGTAATGTGGCTTTTTTTGTAAGACATAAAGACGAATGTTTTTAGACATAAGAACATAAAGACAAAAGAATTTTTAACTGTGTAATATTATGGATATGAAAACAGAAGACCTTATTAAGGTAATTATTCAATGCGCATACAATGTAAGAACACATCTGGCAGCCGGTTTTTTAGAGTCGGTGTATCAAAAGGCATTGTTGATAGAGTTAAGGGAAAAAGGTATTCATGCGGATTCTGAAACCCCTATAAATGTATATTATAAAGATGAGATTGTAGGGGAGTTTAGAGCAGATATTATTGTAGAGGGAGAGATAATTATCGAACTAAAAGCGGTGCAACATCTTCTTTCCATACACGAAACTCAGCTGGTTAATTATTTGACGGCAACTCATAAAGACCATGGATTACTCATTAATTTTGGTGGTGACCGTATAGAAATAAAAAGGAAGTACAGAGAGTATAAACGCTCATAATTTTTTATGACGTAAGCATAGAAAGATATTTCTTGAATGTTTTTGGACATAAGAACATAAAGTACATAAGTTTATATTTACACAGAAAATCTGTTCTTATGTTCTTCTGTCTAAAGCAAAAAGGCAACATCCTATAGCAGTTATTATTTTTCGGACATAAGCATATAAGTACAAAAGAAAGATTGCATCTACAAAATCTGTCTTTATGTTCTTCTGTCTAAAATAAAAAAGATACACCCATATAGCACGTCATGTTCTTTGTCTAAAATAGTATGTGTGACCGCACACACGTGCAATTTCCTGTAAATATTTGTTTAGATATTTCGTCTCTGTGTAAACAAGTGTAAAACCATTTGTCCGATATCTCTTGATTTATGTCTATTATTAGGGGAATCAGTCTAAAAAATGTTACATGGAGTTACATATATGAGAGTTTATTCAGTAAATTTGCGTTACAGAAATGGTCAAACTTTAAACAAATACCCGGGACGTTTGTTTAAGAGGTAAGAACCATGGATGATTCATTCTTTTTAAATTAAAATAATTGCTTATGTCAAAAATCGTTGGACACATTTCGCAGGTAATCGGTCCGGTGGTCGATGTGTACTTCAAGTTTGAAGAAGGACAAGACGTGGAACACGCCTTGCCGAAAATCCACGATGCCATGACGATTGCCCGTAACGACGGGCGTACGCTGGTGATTGAAGTGCAGCAGCATATCGGTGAAGACACGGTACGCTGCGTGGCCATGGACAGTACGGACGGGTTGAAGCGCGGAATGGAAGTCGTTCCTACGGGGCATCCGATTTCGATGCCTATCGGAAACCAGATCAAGGGCCGTGTGATGAATGTGGTAGGTGATACCATTGACGGTATGAAAGAACTGGACAAGACGGACGGATTTCCTATTCACCGTGAACCTCCGAAATTCGAAGACCTGGCCACTACCCAGGAAGTATTGTTTACCGGTATCAAGGTCATCGACCTGCTGGAACCTTACCTGAAGGGTGGTAAAATCGGTCTGTTTGGTGGGGCGGGTGTTGGAAAAACCGTGCTCATCAAAGAGTTAATCAATAACATTGCCAAGAAACACAATGGTTTCTCCGTGTTTGCAGGAGTGGGTGAGCGTACCCGTGAAGGTAACGACCTGCTGAGAGAAATGATTGAATCAGGCGTAATCCGCTACGGTGACGAATTCCTCAAGAGCATGGAGGAAGGAAACTGGGACCTTTCGAAGGTGGATTACAACGAAGTGGAAAAATCGCAGGTAGCCATGGTGTTCGGACAGATGAACGAGCCTCCCGGTGCCCGTCAGTCAGTAGCCTTGTCGGGTCTGACACTGGCCGAATCGTTCCGTGACCGCCAGACGGGCGACAACGGTCCGCGCGATATCCTGTTCTTTATCGACAACATCTTCCGTTTTACGCAGGCAGGTTCTGAGGTTTCAGCCTTGCTGGGACGTATGCCTTCGGCAGTAGGTTACCAGCCGACACTGGCTACGGAAATGGGACAGATGCAGGAACGTATCACTTCTACAAAGAACGGCTCCATTACTTCCGTGCAGGCGGTGTACGTGCCGGCCGATGACTTGACCGACCCTGCTCCGGCTACTACCTTTACCCACCTGGATGCCACTACGGTGTTGAGCCGTAAGATTACCGAGCTGGGTATCTATCCGGCTGTAGACCCGCTGGACTCTACGTCGCGTATCCTCGACCCGCTGATTGTGGGCAAGGAGCACTACGAAACCGCTCAGCGCGTGAAACAGATTCTGCAGCGCAACAAGGAGCTTCAGGATATTATCTCTATCTTAGGTATGGATGAACTTTCGGATGAAGACCGTCTGACGGTGAACCGTGCCCGCCGCGTGCAGCGATTCCTTTCGCAGCCGTTTGCCGTGGCCGAGCAGTTTACGGGCGTGCCGGGCGTGATGGTTTCCATAGAAGACACCATCAAGGGATTCAAGATGATTCTGGACGGCGAGGTAGACTATCTGCCTGAACAGGCTTTCCTGAACGTGGGTACCATTGAGGATGCCATCGAGAAGGGTAAGAAGCTGATGGAAGCGGCTAAGAGTTAATAAGTAAAAGTTAAAAGTTAAAAGCTGATAGCTTAATATGAAAGAACTTCATCTGGTTATCGTTTCACCCGAAAAGCTGGTTTACGAAGGTAAAGTGAGCCAGGCTACCTTTCCGGGAAGCGCAGGAAAATTTCAGGTCATGGCCGACCATGCCCCGCTGATTTCTACGCTCTCGGCCGGGGAAGTGAAATACGTGGCCGGACAGGAAACGCAATCCCTGCAAATCAAGGGGGGATTCGTGGAAGTCAAGGAGAATCAGATTTCAGTCTGTGTGGAACTCTGAGAGGAGCGAAGCAGGCGATGAACCGAATATGTTTTTGGCGGCTTTCCGGATGAAAAACCGCACGATACTATGTTTTTGTTGACCGTTAAGAAGAAATTTATAAAAGAACTGACCGTGATTGGAATCGTGCTGACGACGCTCGTCGCCGTGGTATATCATCTGTTCATTCCCGACAGGTATTTCCTGTGGTTTCCGGCCATTCCGATATTCTTCTATCTTTTCGGCCTGTTTTACATAGAAATGTTCGCGTTCAACTATCGCGTGGGGCTGGAACGGATTGCGATGACGTATCTGGTGTGCAAGGTGCTGAAATTCATTGTCAGTGCCATGCTGCTGATGTTCTACGGATTTGTGATAGGACATGAAGTGCTGGCGTTCATGCTGACCTTCATCTTCTTCTACTTTGCGTTTCTGATATTCGAAACCCGTTTTTTCCTTCTTTTTGAAGCGAAACTCAAACTAAGAAAAAAAGCTAATGATGAAAAAAATACGGTACATAATCATCACGCTGTTACTGCTGATGGCGGTTCCGGCTGCGCTGACGAAGGCACAGGCCGCTGAGGGTGACATCGACGTGAACGAACTGGTGTTCGGACACATTGGCGATGCCTACCAGTGGCACATTGCGAAGTTCGGCGATACGGAGGTAAGCATTCCGCTGCCGGTGATCGTGAAAAGCAGTACGGGCTGGCATGTGTTCTCGTCTGCCCGGCTGGAGGAAGGTCCTTACGAGGGGCTGTACGTGGCCGAGGGTGGTGCCTACGACGGCAAAATCGTGGAACGCAATGCGGCCGGCGAGGAGGTGCGTCCGCTGGACATCTCCATCACGAAGAATGTGCTGGGCTTGTTTATCAACAGTGCGGTGCTGCTGGTCATCCTGATGAGCTGCGTGCGCTGGTACAAGAAACATCCGCTGGAAGACGGGGCACCCAAGGGGGGCGTCGGCATGATTGAGGCCACGGTGCTTTCTATCTACAACGACGTGATTAAGGGCTGCATCGGCGAGAATTACCGCCGCTACGCGCCTTATCTGCTTACGGCGTTCTTCTTCGTGCTGGTGAACAACCTGATGGGGCTGATTCCTATCTTCCCCGGAGGTGCGAACGTGACGGGTAACATCGCCATTACGCTGGTGCTGGCTTTGTGTACGTTCGTGCTGACCAACGTGTATGGTACGAAGGCTTACTGGAAGGAAATCTTCTGGCCCGACGTGCCTACGTGGTTGAAGGCGCCGATTCCGATGATGCCGCTGATTGAATTCTTCGGTATCTTTACCAAACCGTTTGCACTGATGATCCGTTTGTTTGCCAACATCATGGCAGGACATGCGGCCGTGCTCAGTCTGGTGGCCATTATCTTCATCACGGTGAAGTCGGGTCCGGTTATCAACGGCTCGATGACGGTGGTGTCGGTGGCATTCAGCATTTTCATGAATGCGCTGGAAATTCTGGTGGCATTCATCCAGGCATACGTCTTCACGATGCTGTCGGCCGTGTTTATCGGTCTGTCGCAGGTGAAGGAACATGCCGAAAAATAATTGATTCAAAGAAAATTAAAGTATAACCTTTTAAAACAAGAAAATTATGTTATTGTCAGTTTTATTGCAGGCAGCTGCAGGTGTAGGTATTAGTAAGTTGGGCGCCGCTATCGGTGCAGGTATTGCAGTTTTGGGTGCCGGTATCGGTATCGGTAAAATTGGTAGCTCGGCCATGGAAGGTATCGCACGCCAGCCGGAAGCTTCAGGCGACTTGCGTATGAACATGATTATCGCTGCCGCTCTGGTAGAAGGTGTGGCACTGATTGCCATCGTGGTTTGTTTGTTGACTTTGTTCTTGTAAAAAATAAAACAATAAGTTATGGGATTATTAACTCCGGATCCGGGGCTGCTGTTCTGGATGGTCATCACCTTCGGAGTCGTGTTCTTCATCTTGGCGAAATACGGCTTCCCGGTGATTCTGAAGACGGTGGAGGACCGGAAAGCATACATTGACAATTCGCTCAAGGCGGCGCGTGAGGCCAACGAACAGCTGGCCAACGTGAAGGTGGAGGGTGAGAAAATCCTGGCACAGGCACGCGAAGAACAGCACCGCATTCTGAGTGAGGCTGCTGCTACGCGCGACCGCATCATCAAGGACGCTCAGGAGAAGGCCTTCGCCGAAGGCAACCGCCTGATGGAGGAGATGAAGAAGCAGATTGAAACGGAAAAGGAAAGTGCCATCCGTGACATCCGCCGCCAGGTAGCCGTGTTGTCAGTGGGCATTGCAGAGAAGATTATGCGCAACAAGCTGGCCGATGAAAAGGAACAGGCTGCGCTGATTGACCGTCTGCTGGATGAAATGATTGAAACTTCTAAAAAATAACGTGTCATGAATACAGGAGTCGTTTCAAGACGTTTCGCGAAGGCACTGCTGGCATACGCGAAGGGAGAAGGGCTGGAAGACAAGGTGTACAAAGAGGTGAAGACGCTGGCTGCACACTTTGCCGAGGTGCCCGCCCTGCGGCGTGCCGTGGAAAATCCGGTGCTGGAGAGAAGCAAGAAGCTGGAGCTGCTTTGCGAGGCTTCGGGTGGAAAGGACGTAAGCCAGGTGATGACGCGTTTTCTCAGCCTGGTGCTGGAAGACAGAAGGGAGAAGTTCTTGCAGTTCATGATGTGGTCGTATATCGACCTGTATCAGGAAGACAAGCACATCCTCATCGGAAAGCTCACCACTGCCGTCAGTTCGCCCAAGCTTGTGGCACACTTGCAGAAACTGGCTGCCGAGAAGACGCACGGTGAGGTGATTCTGGAAGAGAAGGTGGACAAGAGCCTGATCGGAGGATACATCATCGAACTGGGTGGCTTCCGCCTGGACTCCAGTGTGGCGAACCAGTTGAAGCGCGTGAAACAGCAGTTTATCGCGAAAAACAGGAGAATAGTGTAAACAATGAATAATGAAGAATGAATAATGAAAAACGATTCCTATTATTCACTGTTCATTTTTAATTGTTCATTATTAATTATTAATTAAAAAGAATTATGCCAGAAAATACAATAAAACCCAGCGAAGTTTCAGAGGTGTTGCTCCAACAGTTGAAGGGGATTGACAACTCGCTGAAATTCGACGAAGTGGGTACCGTGCTTCAGGTGAGCGACGGTGTGGCCCGTATTTACGGATTGCGTAATGCGGAAGCCAACGAGTTGCTGCAGTTTGAAAACGGTATCATGGGAACGGTGATGAATCTGGAGGAGGACAACGTGGGAGCGGTGCTCCTGGGGCCGACCGACCAGATTAAGGAGGGGATGATTGTGAAGCGTACCAAGCGCATTGCTTCCATCAATGTGGGAGAATCGATGCTGGGACGTGTAATCGACCCTCTGGGTGTGCCCTTGGACGGGCGCGGCGAAATTGGCGGAGAGCTGTGCGAGATGCCGCTGGAGCGTAAGGCACCGGGGGTTATCTTCCGTCAGCCGGTAACGGAACCGCTGCAGACGGGACTGAAGGCTATCGATGCCATGATTCCTATCGGCCGCGGACAGCGTGAGTTGATTATCGGCGACCGTCAGACAGGTAAGACGGCCATCGCCATCGATACCATCATCAACCAGCGTGCCAACTACGAGGCAGGAAATCCGGTGTACTGTATCTACGTGGCCATCGGTCAGAAAGGTTCTACCGTGGCCAGCATCGTGAATGCACTGCGTGAGAAGGGGGCGATGGACTATACCATCGTGGTGGCTGCTACGGCTTCCGACCCGGCTGCCATGCAGTATTTCGCTCCGTTTGCCGGAGCTGCCATCGGCGAGTACTTCCGTGATACCGGCCGTCATGCACTGGTGGTGTACGATGACTTGTCAAAACAGGCTGTGGCCTACCGTGAAGTATCACTGATTCTGCGTCGTCCGTCAGGACGTGAGGCTTATCCGGGTGATATCTTCTACCTGCACTCTCGTCTGCTGGAACGTGCGGCGAAGATTATCAACCAGCAGGAAGTGGCCGAACAGATGAACGACCTGCCAGCCAGCCTGAAGGGTAAGGTAAAGGCCGGAGGTTCACTGACCGCCCTGCCGATTATCGAAACACAGGCCGGCGACGTGTCTGCCTACATTCCGACCAACGTGATTTCCATTACCGACGGTCAGATCTTCCTGGAAACCGACTTGTTCAACCAGGGCTTCCGTCCGGCTATCAACGTGGGTATCTCTGTATCGCGTGTAGGTGGTAGCGCCCAGATAAAGAGTATGAAGAAAGTGGCCGGTACGCTGAAGATTGACCAGGCACAGTATCGTGAACTGGAGGCCTTCTCGAAGTTCAGCAGCGACATGGACTCTGTGACTGCCATGGCCATCGACCGTGGACGTAAGAACAACCAGCTGCTGATTCAGCCGCAGTACTCACCGATGCCGGTAGGCGAACAGGTGGCCATTCTGTACTGTGGTACGCACGGACTGATGCGCGACATTCCTATTTCGAAGGTACGTGCCTTCCAGGATTCGTTCCTCACCAGCTTGCGTGCCAACCATCAGGCCGATGTGATTGACGTACTGGCAGCCGGAAAGATTTCCGACGAAATTACCGCAACTATTGAGAAACTGGCTGCCGAAGTGGCCGGACAATTTAAAGCATAAATCCCATGGCATCACTGAAAGAAGTTAAAGGAAGAATCAACTCAATCCACGGCACGCTGAAGATTACTTCGGCGATGAAGATGGTGGCGTCTTCCAAGCTGCACAAGGCGCAGGAGGCCATTGAAAATATGCTTCCCTACGAACGCCGGTTGCACCGTATGCTCAGTAATTTCCTGGGCGCGGAGCTGAGCGTGGAATCGCCTTTTGCAGTGAAACGTGAAGTGAAGAAAGTGGCCGTGGTGGTGTTTGCCTCCAACAGCAGTTTGTGCGGCGGATTCAATGCCAATGTAATCCGTCACCTGAATGAGGTGGTGGCAGAGTATGAGCCGAAGGTGGGCCGTGAGAACATCCTGATTTATCCGGTGGGCCGTAAGGTGGCCGATGCGGTGAAGAAGATGGAGGGACTGACGGCAGCCGGCGATTATCAGCACATGAGCGGAAAACCGAACTATCAGGAGGCGGCCGACCTGGCTGCCGAGCTGATGACACGGTTTGCCAGCGGTGAGATTCAGCAGGTGGAGCTGCTCTACAACCACTTCAAGTCGACCTCTACGCAGGTATTGACGCGGGAGACGTATCTGCCGCTCGACCTGAGTGCCGGTCATGCGGACGAGAAGGGAGAGGAGCAGGAAGCCATGCAGGCCGATTACCTCATCGAGCCGTCGCCGGAACAGGTGATGGAGGAGCTGTTGCCCAAGGTACTCCGCATGAAGATGTACACCGTGCTGCTTGACTCCACGGCTTCGGAACATGCCGCGCGCACCATGGCTATGCAGATTGCCACGGACAATGCAAACGACCTGATTCAGGAACTGACCTTGATTTACAACAAGAGCCGCCAGCAGGCGATTACCAACGAGTTGCTGGACATCGTGGGCGGCAGCATGAGCTGACCCCGCGGGCGGAACTCTTGTGTTCATTGCATAAAAAAACGTATCGCTGTCTCACGGCAGGATACGTTTTTTTTTGAACGAATAAACTAAAAAATTAATTATCTTAAAAAAGAAAACATGAAATTCTTTGGTGATTTATTTCTATAACAAACTGATTTCGTGTTTTGTTCGCTTTATCTGGCGGTTTTTCTTTACTGATTTTTTAATAACTGTAAAAGCATACAGCCGCACCGTCGAGCAGGCATTCCATTCGTCCTTCTCCCAGGCGGATATTGTCCATGTAGGAGTAGTCACCTCCGCCGTAGTTCAAACGGATGCTGGTGTAGAAAGCGTCGTACCAGTCCCACGTAAAGGTGTAGGTATATTCCTCCCAACGTCCGCGGGCATCCTGAATGCGGATAAAGTCTTCACCCGTTCCGTTGGTGTAGAAGCGCAGCACCTGGAAGTGGTGCAAGCCGTAGTCGTCGTACCAGTCGTCCTGCCAGTCGTAGCTGCAGAGATACGCTGTGCGTTCACGATATTCCAGGGTGTTGTTCCCTAATTCCATTTCCACGTTACACGACGGGAAGGCGAGTGTCAGTGCGACCAGCATCGCCATATACATGAATTTTCTTACCCTTGTTCTCATAACTCTTTGTGTGTTTGTTTTCCTCTATGTGACAAAGGTATCCGGAAAAAATCATACAAACGAATGATTTTTCCTATTCCTGTGGGGGAATTTCCCTATCGGGGGTAGGGAAATGCATCGGCCTGCGGGGTGGCAGATGGTGTATTGCCTTTGCGGCTGGACGGGAATGCCGGTGTATTTAACGCAAAACGTCCTTGCGTTCGGATTGAAACACAAGGACGTTATATGGAAAATTCCTTTACGTTACGAATGAAACGCAAGGACGTTTTTTCAGGATTTCTGGAGAAGTACCGTCAGCGCGTCGCGCCAGTCTTCACCGTTGCGTGGACAGTAGGTTTGGAAACCCAGCTGGCGGGCTGCCTGTACGTTGCCTGCCCCGTCGTCAATGAAGAGCGATTCTGACGGAAGAATGTCGGCATCGGCTATCAGGAAGTCAAAAATCTGCCGGTCGGGCTTGGTCACTCCAATCTGGTAGGAGAGGTACAGCTTGTCAAAATAGTCGCTGAGCGGTTTCCCCTTTGACGAGAATGCCGGACTGCAGGCCCAGTCCATCACGTAAGGATTGGTGTTGCTCAGCACGAAGAGCTTGTAGCGCTTGCGCAGCTCCTTCAGGCAGTCGAGCAGACGTTCGTCAAGTCCGGTGAAGTAGCCCAGCCATGCCTGGCGTGTCTCCTCCCAATTAGGTGTGCGTCCGCCGCACAACTGTCCCAGCTTCACCTGGAACTCATCGGGCGTAATTTTTCCTTCTTCCAGTTCCTGGAAAATCCCCGTCTGGTGATATTTGTCCAGGCGCTGGTCGGCATCGGCCACCCCTAACTGGCGGAACGCTTCCACCGCCTGTTCGCGGCTGATAGGGGCGATGACCCCTCCGAAATCAAAAATCAGGTTTTTTATCATATATTGTTTTTATTTTCTCAGCATCAGGTTCTTGAACGGGGCAGGATAGGGAGTCTCAAATTCCATCCGTTCGCCCGTAAGCGGGTGGTAGAAGCACAGCTTGAAGGCGTGGAGTGCCAGACGTCCGAGCGGGTCGGTTTCGCAGCCGTAACGTGCGTCGCCCACCACCGGATGGCCGAGCGACTGCATGTGCACGCGAATCTGGTTCTTGCGTCCCGTTTCCAGTTGCAGCTCCATGAGCGAATAGCCGTTGGCCCGCTTGATGGTGCGGTAGTGCGTGATGGAGAGCTTGCCTCCGTCGTCTACCGGCGAGGAGCTGACGTACAGCTTGCGGTCGGTGAGCCAGGAGCGTACGGTGCCCTGGTCTTTCTCCATGTCGCCCATGACGATGGACACGTAGCGGCGGTCGTACACGATGTCGTGCCAGTTGTCGCGGAGCGTGTGCTGCGTCTTTTCATCCTTGGCATACATCATGATGCCCGAGGTTTCGCGGTCCAGACGGTGCACCACGAAGATGCGGTTGTTGCGGTGCGTGCGCTTCACGTACTCATTCAGAATGTGCTGTGCGGTACGCTCCTTCTGGTGGTCGGTAGCCACGGACAGCAGCCCTTCCTTCTTCTCCACCACGATGAGATAGGCATCCTCGTAGAGAATCTTCAGCATGGGGTGGCGGAACTCGTGCTTGTTCTTTTCACGGCTCACCTGCACCTTCATGCCCGGCTTCAGGGGAAAGTTGTACTGCGTCTGGATGTTGTTGTCCACCAGCACCACGCGGTTGGCCAGCAAGGCTTTTACGCGCGTGCGGCTGATGCCGTCCATCTTCTTCATAAGGAACTCCATCAGTTCCGCCGGTTCATTGACCGGATAGATTGTATATTTGGCTGCGGCACGCGGGATAGGGCGTCGGCCGTTGTTGCCAGAGTTGTTTCTTGCCACTTTGTTGCGTCAGTTAAAAGTTAGAAGATAGGGGAGAGTGTTTAGCGTCTTTCCAGTTGCACGACATTTTCCACGTGATGCGTGTGAGGGAACATGTCGACAGGCTGTACGGCAGTCACCTTGTACTTGCCGTCGAGCAGCTGGAGGTCGCGTGCCTGTGTGGCCGGGTTGCAGCTTACGTAGACGATGCGTTTCGGCTCGGCAGCCAGAATCACGTCGATTACGTCATTGTGCATACCAGCGCGGGGAGGGTCGGTGATGATGACATCCGGACGTCCGTGCTCTGCAATGAAGTCGTTGGTAAGGATGTCCTTCATGTCGCCCGCATAGAACAGCGTGTTGTCGATGCCGTTCAGGGCCGAGTTCACCTTGGCATCCTCGATGGCTTCGGGCACATATTCGATGCCCACCACCTTGCGTGCCTGGCGTGCCACGAAGTTGGCGATGGTACCCGTACCCGTGTAGAGGTCGTACACCAGCTCGTTGCCCGTAAGTCCGGCAAACTCGCGTGCTACCTTATATAAATTATAGGCCTGTTCAGAGTTCGTCTGGTAGAACGATTTCGGTCCCACCTTGAAGCGCAGTCCCTCCATCTCCTCGAAGATGTGGTCGTTGCCCTTGAACACCTCCACGTCGAGGTCGCCGATGGTATCGTTGCACTTGTTGTTGATGACATACATCAGCGAAGTAATCTGCGGGAAGCTGTCGGCCATGAACTGCAGAATCTCTTCCATCTTGCGGCGGCCTTCGTCGTCGGTCACCTTGCACTGCAGCACCACCATCAGTTCGCCCGTAGACGAGGTACGGATCATGATGTTACGAAGAAGTCCTTCCTGCGTGCGCAAGTCGAAGAACGGGAAGTTGTGCGCGTAGGCATAGTCGCGTACGGCATTACGGATCTGGTTGGAAATGTCGTCCTGCAACCAGCACTTGTCGATGGCCAGCACCTTGTCGAACGCCCCCGGAATATGGAATCCCACGGCATTCATCTGGTCGTACTTCACATCCTGCTTCACCTCCTCTTCCGTAAGCCAGCGCTTGTTAGAGAATGTAAACTCCAGCTTGTTACGGTAAAAGCGGGTCTTTTCCGAGCCTAAGATAGGACGGAATTCCGGCAGTTCCACCTTCCCGATGCGGGTGAGGTTGTCGAACACTTGTTTCTGCTTGTACTTGAGCTGTTCCTCGTAAGAAAGACATTGCCATTTGCATCCTCCGCACACTCCGAAGTGACTGCAGAACGGCTCCGTGCGCAGGGGTGATTTCTCATGGAACTTTACCGCCACCGCTTCGGCGTAATGGTTCTTCTTGCGCTTCACCTGTAAATCGACTACGTCGCCCGGCACTACATACGGGACAAATATTACCAACTCGTTTACTTTAGCCACGGCTTTTCCTTCTGCGGCTACGTCTGTTATCGTTACCTTCTCCAGTAAAGGCAGTTCTTTTTTCTTTCTTGCCACGTTCTTTTCAATAAAACCAATTTGGGAGCAAATTTATACATTTTTCCTGACATTCTTCCATGTTTTTCGAAGAAGTTCATTTTGCAAACTCTATGTTGCAAAATATGTCGAAAAATATCTTCACAAAATTTGGGATTCAATAAAATATATATAGATTTGCCAGCGGTTGACCAACGAAAAACATTATTGAACCTTATCAAATATAAGAAAACATGGAAAAGAAAAGAGTCTATACTTTTGGAAACGGACAAGCTGAAGGAAAAGCTGACATGAGAAATCTTCTGGGTGGCAAGGGCGCAAACCTGGCCGAGATGAACCTGATCGGGGTGCCTGTACCTCCCGGATTCACCATAACAACCGAAGTCTGCAACGAATATTTTGAAAAAGGAAAAGAAGCAGTGGTTGCGCTGCTGAAAGAAGATGTGGAAAAATCCATCAAGGGAGTAGAAGCCCTGATGAAGTCGAAGTTCGGCGATGTGGAAAATCCGTTGCTCGTTTCCGTACGTTCGGGTGCCAGAGCGTCCATGCCGGGGATGATGGACACCATTCTGAATCTGGGTCTGAACGATGAAGTAGTAGAAGGACTGGCTCGCAAGACTAACAACCCTCGCTTTGCGTGGGACTCTTACCGCCGCTTCGTACAGATGTACGGCGACGTGGTGCTGGGCATGAAACCCGTGAACAAGGAAGACATCGACCCGTTTGAAGCCATCATTGAAGAAGTGAAGAAGGCCAAGGGCGTACGTCTGGACAACGAACTCGACGTGGACGACCTGAAGACCCTGGTAGTCCGCTTTAAGGAAGCCGTGAAGAAACAGACCGGGCAGGAATTCCCGTCATGCGCTTACGAACAGTTGTGGGGTGCCATCTGTGCCGTATTTGATTCATGGATGAACGAACGCGCCATTCTTTACCGCAAGATGGAAGGTATTCCGGCAGAGTGGGGAACAGCCGTGAACGTACAGGCCATGGTATTCGGTAACATGGGTGAGACTTCGGCTACGGGTGTATGCTTCTCACGCGATGCCGCTACCGGTGAAGACCTGTTCAACGGTGAATACCTGATCAATGCGCAGGGTGAAGACGTAGTAGCCGGTATTCGTACTCCGCAGCAGATTACCAAAATCGGTTCTCAGCGCTGGGCCGAACTGCAGGGTATCTCGGAAGCAGAACGTGTGGCCAAATATCCTTCTATGGAAGAAGCCATGCCGGAAATCTACAAGGAACTCGATGAACTCCAGACCAAACTGGAAAATCACTACCACGATATGCAGGACATGGAATTTACCGTGCAGGAAGGCAAGCTCTGGTTCCTCCAGACCCGTAACGGTAAGCGTACAGGTGCCGCTATGGTGCGCATCGCCATGGAAATGCTGCATCAGGGCATGATTGACGAAAAGACCGCTTTGATGCGCTGCGAACCCAACAAGCTGGACGAACTGCTGCATCCGGTATTCGACAAGGAAGAACTGGGACGTGCCCGTGTGCTGACACGTGGTTTGCCGGCTTCTCCGGGTGCTGCCTGCGGACGTATCGTCTTCTTTGCAGAAGATGCCGCTGAATGGCATGCCAACGGTCATCGCGTGGTACTGGTACGTATTGAAACTTCTCCGGAAGACCTGGCCGGTATGCAGGCTGCCGAAGGTATCCTGACCGCCCGTGGAGGTATGACTTCACACGCTGCCGTAGTTGCTCGCGGAATGGGTAAGTGCTGTGTATCAGGAGCCGGAGCCATCAACGTAGACTACAAGACCCGTACGGTGGAAATTGACGGAGTCGTACTGAAAGAAGGTGACTACATCTCCATCAACGGAACCAACGGATATGTATATGCCGGAGAAATTCCGACTCAGCCGGCCAAACTGTCGGGTAACTTTGCCGAACTGATGGAACTCTGCGACAAATATGCCCGCCTGAAAGTCCGCACCAATGCCGACACACCGCGCAACGCACAGGATGCTCGTGGCTTCGGTGCCGTAGGTATCGGTCTGTGCCGTACGGAACACATGTTCTTCGACGACGAAAAGATTGTGGCCATGCGCGAAATGATTCTGGCCAAGGACGTAGAAGGCCGTAAGAAAGCCCTCGACAAACTGTTGCCTTACCAGAAAGCTGACTTCAAGGAAATCTTCAAGACCATGGACGGACTGCCTGTCAACGTACGTCTGCTCGACCCGCCGTTGCATGAATTCGTACCGCACGATTTGAAAGGTCAGGAAGAAATGGCACAGGCCATGGGTGTAACCGTAGATTATATCCGCCAGCGCGTGGAAAGTCTGTGCGAACACAACCCGATGCTGGGTCACCGTGGTTGCCGTCTGGGAAATACGTATCCGGAAATCACTGAAATGCAGACTCGTGCTATCCTGGGTGCTGCCTGCGAACTGAAGAAGGAAGGTTACGACCCGCATCCTGAAATCATGGTGCCGCTGATTGGTATCCTGTATGAATTCGAAGCACAGGAAAAGGTGATCCGTGAAACTGCTGCCAAACTGTTCAAGGAAGAAGGCGTGGAAATCCCGTTCAAGGTGGGAACCATGATTGAAGTGCCGCGTGCCGCCCTGACTGCCGACCGCATCGCTTCACATGCCGAATACTTCTCATTCGGTACAAACGACCTGACTCAGATGACCTTCGGTTACTCTCGCGATGATATCGCTTCCTTCTTGCCGGTTTACCTGGAAAAGAAGATCCTGAAGGTAGACCCGTTCCAGGTACTCGACCAGAATGGTGTGGGCCAGCTTATCAAGATGGCAGTAGCTAAAGGCCGTTCTGTACGTCCGGAACTGAAATGCGGTATCTGCGGTGAACACGGTGGTGAACCGATGTCCGTGAAGTTCTGCCACAAGGTAGGTCTGGATTACGTGAGCTGCTCACCGTTCCGCGTGCCTATCGCAAGACTGGCTGCGGCGCAGGCTGCAATCGAGGAATAGCACGATATAGCTGATACTCAATAAAATAGGCGGTATGCTTTTCATTTACAAAGGCTTACCGCCTATTGTATTTTTAAAAGGTACGTTCATTCCGCACGGAAAATGAGCGTAATAAACGCAAATGTTTAGAGAATGTTGTTGTGCTTTTCGTTGGGTGTTTAGAGCGTGTTTAGAGCCGTAATTGATGATATGACAGAAAGTTAAGACATTGGAAGCTGTTTGGAATAAATTTAAATAATAACATAATAAAGACATAGAACGATATGGCAACATTTAAAGCGTGTGTTCAAAAAGAACGCAAGGACGGATTTTATCCGGTTTATATCAGAGTTACCCACCATAGGGGGACACAATTCATGAAGACCGACAAGATGGTCACGAAGAAAGAACTTTCCAGAGCGAAAGAAATCGAAGACCCCTACGTGCTTCAGTATTGTGCCGGGCGGATAGTGGAATATAACGAGCGGCTCAACAAAAAAGACATTGAACATTGGACGGTCAAGGAAGTGGTGGATTTTCTTACGAACGGCAATGACGATATTTGTTTTTCGGATTATGCGAGAGTGCATATCGACAGAATGATTGACCGTGGGCAGGAAAGGAATGCCAAGAACTACAAGCTTGCCCTACAACATCTGGAACGATTCATCGGAACCAACCAAGTGATGTTCGCTCAGTTGACCTCTACGCAGGTGAACAAATGGATAAAGTCGCTTGAACAGACGCATAGGGCAAAGGAAATGTATCCAATCTGTATGCGTCAGGTATTTAAAGCCGCCATGTTGGAGTACAACGATTACGATAACGGTATAATCCGTATCAAAGTCAACCCATGGGTGAAAGTGGAAATACCAACGGCTGATCGTGCGGAGAAGCTTGCCATTACCCCCGAAGCATGTCGGGAGTTCTTTTCATTCCCTCTGCCGGAAAGTAAGATGAAATATCCACAGACGGAGTTCGGGCGTGATGTTGCTATGATGGTGCTTTGCCTTGCAGGAATCAACACGATTGACCTGTATAATCTAAGAAAGCAGGATTACCGGAACGGAATTATCCACTACCAACGGGCCAAAACGAAGAAGTTCCGTGCGGATGGTGCGTATATGGAAATGCGGGTGCCAGCAATCATCCAGCCGCTATTTGAAAAGTACATGAACACGGCAAAAGATGATGAGCGTTTGTTCAATTTCTATCAGCGCATGACTACATCGGACAGTTTTTGCGCCAATGTCAACAGTGGGATAAGGCAATTATGCAAGGCTATGGGAATGCCAAAGGAAGAGTGGTATTCGGCTTACACGTTCCGGCATACATGGGGAACAGTAGCTCAGAATGATGTACGTGCCTCTATCTCGGAAGTGGCGTTTGGCATGAACCATAGCAATGGACACAACGTAACACGAGGGTATATCAAGATTGACTTCTCCCCTGCTTGGGAACTGAACGAGAAAGTAATTGATTTCATTTTCTTCTCCGGTAAGGCTTCTGTACGTGAGCAGAAACAGGAGGATGTGCATTTCCGCTTGTCATACCGCTATATGGTGAATGCGGCTGCATACCACAACGGGCAAAAGGTGGCGGAACTGACCGATGTAGGCTTCAACAATGTGGACGAGGTGATTGCCCGGCTCGTAACTATGCTGCCGGATGATATTCCGAACCGTTCAATGGTGATGTTCAAAATCGTCAATCTCGACAAAGACCAGACGGTGGTGTACCAACGGCAGAAAGGGAAAGGATTCTGATTTTTTTTGTGACTTCACGAAATGATATAAGCCTGCAAGGTATTTTTCTTTGTAGGCTTTCTTTTTTATTCAATTTTTATTCTTGCCCTAAAATCGAAAATTTCTTCACGTGCGCACGCACGCGCGGTAGATGTAGTAGTAGATATATATATTTATTTTATGGTATATCTTCCGAAGAAATGGGGTATAATTGTACATTTATTGCTATTTCTTCCGAAGAAATACCCTTTTCTTCCGAAGAAATGTACATTTATGGCTGTTTCCTCCGAAGAAATACCCCTTTTCTGTACATTTATGGTTATTTCTTCCGAAGAAATAAATGTAATATCTTCTGAAATTGTGTCAAAAAATAGCTCATTTCAGCCATTTCAGAAGATTTTTGAGGTGCTTTTGAGCTGATTTTCGCATAAAAAATTCAATCTGTACAAGAATGTACATTTATGCGTATTTTTTCCGAAGAAATACCCCTTTTCTGTACAATTAAGGCAATATCTTCCGAAGAAATCCGAAGAAATGGGGTATAATTGTACATTTATTGCTATTTCTTCCGAAGAAATACCCTTTTCTTCCGAAGAAATTTTACGGTCCGGACATGAAAAAAGCGACATTCTCTCGAACATCGCTTCAAAGCAAATCAGTAAAATCGTCCCCTTTTCGGGTTGGGGTTCCCTTGACATGAAGACAATCTAAAGTAGAGGGTAATAGATTATTCTTCCTCGTCTTCTTCTCCGGCAAGTTTGACAAGCTTATCCTCAATGGTGAGTTTGACCTCGCCATCGTCTATGCTGATATTCTTAGGCATGATGATTTTAATGAACTCTGTCGACACTTTCACCCTGTCTTTGGGGTCAAGTTCCAGGAAGTCCTGCATTATTAGTGGCGTCACATCTCCTTCGGGTATAGTGTTGTGCGCTTCAAGCCATTTCTCAATCATCCCTTTTGCCAGTGCCGTTATTTTGTTGGGCGTACCTTTTTGCCGTCCTCCGGTCTTTTTTCCTATTGCCATAATGATTTGTATGTAAAAAGATAAAATGATGATGCGAAGATAACGGCTTACTTTCGCACGCAAGGTATAACTTTTAATAATCAAAACTAAAGTCTTATGGGTTTAATAGGAAGTGCCATAGGTGCTGCAGGCAGCATTTTCGGTGGGATCAAGGCATCCAAGGCCATGAAGAAAGCAAAACGTAATGTTGAGGCTCAACGGCAAAAGAATCAGGACTGGTACGACAGGCGGTACAACGAGGATGCCACTCAGCGGGCTGATGCACAACGCATCCTTACGCAAACTGAAGAGAGTATAAAACAACGTAACAAAGCCGCTGCCGGTAGTGCAGCCGTCATGGGCGGTACTGATGAAAGTGTGGCAGCGGCTAAAGAAGCGAACAACAAGGCTCTTGCCGATGCAACATCACAGATTGCCGCTGATGCAGAAGCACGTAAGGACAATATCGAAGCCACTTATATGCAAAACGACAATGCTTTCGTGGAACAGCTTAACGCCATTGAGCAAGGCAAGGCCAATGCCATATCGGGAGCTGTACAAGGAGTAACTAACGCGGTAAGTCAAATGCCTTTCTAAACTATTTCAATATGGCAACAATGGATGATATTTTAGGAAACGGAGGTGGTACGCCTCCGCCCAAAGGTTCTAAGGAATGGCACGAACAGCAGCAAGACGCTCCTTCCGTATCATCCCCGGCAAAGGGTACACAGAAATGGACGGAACAACAAGCAGCTGCGGCTCCTGCCGTTACCGGCTCCCAATCTGAAACGGTCGCTGCACCTCCGTCCAAACAAGCCGATGTGAACGGTGGCAGTCTCTCATACGCTGAATTGTACAAAAAACTCAATCCCTATAAACCGCCAACGGACGAGGAACTTGCTAAAGAAAAGAAGAAGCAGAAACGTGAACAGATATTCGCAGCCATTGGTGATGGTATATCGGCGCTCTCGAACTTGTTCTTCACCACGCAGTACGCTCCAAATATGTATACCGGTAAGAATACCATGTCAGAACGTACCAAAGTGAGATATGACAAGCTGATGAAAGAACGTGAAGGCAAGGAGAAAGAATATTATGAGGGGCTGATGAGGGCAAGAATCGCTGATGAAGAAAGGGATGACCGTGAACGTAAGTGGCAAAGGCAGCTTGGTCTTGACGATTATAACCGCATACGGAACGATGCCAAAGAGGAACGCGACAGGCAGATGTTTGAATTGAATCTCCAACTGCAAGGCAATAAAATATCCGCATCCGAAGCTGAAGCCAAACGCAAAGGAATTGAAGCAAAATATGCAGAAGAACTTGAAAAGGCAAGGCTTGAAACCGAAAAGGCTAAAGCTGGTGCTTCAAAGGCTTCCGCTTCCGCATCCAATGCCAGAGCAGAATATTACAACCGAGGTGGTGGCAGTGGAAAGGCCGGAGAATATCCGTGGTATGACAGCGATGGTAACAAGCATTTTGCACACTCGTATGAAGCCATGCGTCAGAACGCCATAGACAATGGAACATGGAACGAAGAAACTCAGGCTTCGACCACCGAGGTCAAAAGTGGAAGAGGGAAAACCGTCAAGACATCTGAAACGACAAAGCCCGGTAAAGGACATTCTTCTAAGCCACAGAAAAAAAGTCCAACGGCCGATAATAAAAAGAAAAGTCCAACATCATAAATAAAATACTATGCCTGAAGAAAAGGATAAGATAAAAAAACTGTATGATACGTTTGTTTCTGATGGTTACGACATGGAGAGCGAAGAAGATTTTCGCAAGAACCTGTTAGATTCAACCAAACGTAAAGCGGCTTACGACGCTCTTGTAAAAGATGGTTATGATATGGAGCCGTTTGAAGAATTTGAAAGCAATATAGGGTTTGGAAAGGAACGAACCTCATCGCAACAATCGGGAAACAGTGCTTCCGGAACGGTTGAAGAACCCATTTCACCTGCTAATGAACAGACATGGCAACCTACAGAAAAGGAGAAAGTAGCGATGTTGACCGAAACCGACCGTATTATGAACGATGTGAAATCCCATACACAAACATTCAACGAACGCATAGACAATATGCAGGAATATGGGATAAATCCCGGCTTGCAGACCAAAGAGGGAAAGATGATATTCAATCCTGAAAGTGGGAAGTTGGAGAAAACGTTCCTCACTCCTGCCGGAAATCGTTATTACAGCAAGTCATTGGCTGACATGGAAAGCTTTCAGTACCGCCAAGCTGCCGATATGTCCATAGGCGGACAGTTGCGCAAGGCAAACCTCCGGTTGCAGGAGTTGAAAGCCAAGCAAGCGGAAAGAGCATCAGAAGTACACAAGGAATGGGCAGAAGAGACAGAAAACAACAAAGCCCCTCTCGCTGCCATACTGGGAGCTGCCACTTATACGCCCCGCCAACAATCTGACAAGGAAAACCGTGCGTTATCCGTAGCCATTCGTGAAACAGAGGAACTGATTAAGAACCTTGAAGAACAGAAAGACCGTGAAAACGGTGTAGATGTAGGCTTTTGGCGTGGTTTCGGTCGCACTATGGGTGATGTGCGCACGTGGGATTTCGGTATGGGTGATATGCGTGACGCATTTACGATGATGAATGCCGATGAACTGAAAAAAGAAAATGCCACAGAGGGTGAACGTGAAGCGCATGATGCAATGATGGGCGCAATCCATGAGAAGCAACAAGCAGAGGAAAGATACAGCGGAAATGCAGATTTTTGGAACAGAGCAGGTGTAATGACAGGCTATATGCCGTCCTTCATGCTGGATTTCGTATTGACAGGTGGAGGATTTAACGGATTGTCCTCTTTCTCCAAAGGAAGTACCAGACTTGCAACAAAGGTTATAAGCAAAGAAACGGCTGAAAAAATGGCTCAGCAGGGTTTCAAGTCCTATATCAAAGAAAATGGAGCCAAAGGTTTGGGACGGTATGCAACCGACTGGACCATCAAAGCACTCGGTACAACTGCAGATGATTTGCTTGTACGCGCTCCACTTATGGCCAATACAGTACAGGCAGGGAAAACTACTGCTGACATTATTGACCGTAAACTGGGTGATGTGGTTGTTGATGAGAACGGCAACTATGATTTTTCCAACGACAAGACTTGGGGGGATGCCATTTGGCAAAGTGAAGCCAATGCCATCATTGAGAATTATTCGGAAATGTTCGGTGCACATCTTGATCCGGTCTTTACTCTTGGGAATATGAGCAAACTCGCCAATGTTGTAGGTGCAAAACGTATCGGTGCAGTGCTTTCAAAGGCTGACGCAAGTGCGTTGAACGGTATCATGGGACAAACTCATCAGATGTTCAACAAAATGGGTATGAGTGATTATGTCGGTGAGGTTTCGGAAGAATACTATGGACAACTGTGGCGCACCATGCTCAATCTTGATGATGCCTATCAACAGAATCCGGACGGCACACGCACCAATTTGCTTGCGATAGGACAATTCCACGGCGACATTTGGGGCGGCATGGCTCTTTCTATGGGATTGATGGGTGCAGGAAAGGCAACCTTGTCGGGAGCGCAGTATGCTTCAATGAAGCACGGCGTAAACAAGGCTGATGCCCGTGTAACAGAATTGCTTGGCAAAGAAATATGGGAACCGTTAAGGGCGACTATCGACCTTACGACCAACGATGACATTGGAAGTGTGGCAGAGGGCATTGTGAACGACAAGGATTTCTCTGACGATGAGAGAGCCGCAGTACTTACCTATATGGAGCGTTCGTTGATGATGAGGGGCTTTAACCTCGGTACTCTCGCACAGAAGCGGGGCGGTGAACAGGACGAGGATGTGCAGTCAATGAATGAAAGCTACATTGACGGTTACAACCTCGCAGACCCACAGGAAATGACCGATGCCAAGAATATGCGTGACTACCAGCGGCAGAGGGTTTCTGCCATAGTGGATGAAAACACGCTTGGCTTTTTGGATATACATCCTATGAATGCATTGGAGGAAATGCGGAACAATGGCCTTTGGAGAGAAAGCGAGTTGGAAACGGTTCTTGACTATCTCAATGCCAAGCAGGTATATGACGGCATGATTCAGCGTGTACGCGATGACATAGACGCACGTGTGGAGCAAAGCAACGCAATGGTTGACGCACGCACCAACCGCACCACAGGCATGATACAGGGGGCAACGATGAAACAGGACGACCGCCGTGTGTATGTGGTGGGTGGAAACCTTGTGCAGTATGCAGACGGCAGCGGCATTGACAACCGGGCTTCGGACGGCAGTATCATTGTACGTGATGTAGAAACAGGCGCACTCGAACAGGTGTCGCCAGATGCCGTATTGAACATTGATGAACCGTTGAACCCGTCCGATGAGAAAATGACAGCGGAGGAGGCTATCATTCAACAGTTCGCACAGGAAGCATCCGACAAGATTGACGGTGTGGTTACATTCAACCCCGGCGATACATACACCATTACAGGAGATGACGCACAGATACAGGTTCAGATTGTAGCCAACGAAGACGGTATTGTGGATAACGGGGACGGCACAGTTAACGTATCGGACGGCGTGAATATCTTCCCGTTGGCAAAAGAAACCATACAGCAACAGGCTGATGCGGCAAATTTGGCACGTGTGGCGCAGTTCGAGCAGCAGAGAACCATTGAGAATGCCGAACGGAAACAGGAGATGCAAGAGGCTGAAAGACCACAATACGCTCTCAATGACATTGTTTCGCTTACCGATGAGAACGGCGTTACCGTCCGAGGCAATATCACAGCAGATGCTGATGCGGACGGCAAGTATGAGGTATTTACCGAAGCCCCTATCAACGGCAAGCGTGTGAACCTGTTTACCCGTGATGAACTTGATAATATATTGTTGGAGCATAACGGAGTAGCGTTTGAACGCCCTGCCGAGAATGAGAGCAACAATGGTGCGGAAAATATTCCCGAAAATGATAACAATGCCCCTCAAAATATTCCTGCCATGCAGAGAATACCAAAGGATGAGCAGGGAAATCCACTATATGAGCAGGCCGACAGCGACACAGCTTGGGATGCCATTGTGGAGCAGACTGAGGGTGATGAGGATATGGCACAGACCGTAGCCGATGGAATGGTTGCCGACAAGGAAGAAGCCTTGAAGAAGTTGGAGAAAGCCAAATCGAAAGGTGGCAACTCCATTGCCGAAAAGATTGCTTCCGAGAAAGAACGCAAAGCGGCGATTGATGCAGCCAAACAGGAATTGCTCGTTTGGCAGAAGATAGCCGGTACCGCCAAACGCAGAAAAATGGAAGCGGATGATGAACGCAGACGTATTGCCGATGAAGCAGCCGCATTGCGAAAGGCAGAAGAAGAAAAGCTGCGTGCCGAACGTGAGGAAGCGGAACGCATCGAGCGTGAAGTCCTGAACGGAGTGCCGGACATGGTGGACGACAAGCCGCAGGATGCACGGGCAAGAGGTTACAGACGCATGAACGGTCATAAGATAGACAGACAAGAGCCTGTACAGGCATTGCAGGGAAAGGAGGTATCCGTAAAATTCAGTGATGATGCCATTGTAGGTGGTCGTGTAGCCGTGATTGATGCAAACTTGTTGCAACCGAGCCATATTCAAGGCGTGCGCAACCCTCTGCACTTTATTGACGAAGCGCAGCCGAAAGAACGGAATGACGAGGCAAGTGTATTGTCTGCACGAAAAATTGCCGGAAACATACGCCCCGAAGAAATCACATCTTCTGTTACCGCCTATACAGGCGCACCTACCGTGAACGCACGGGGCGAAGCCATACAGGGCAATAACCGAAGTGACGCACTTCGTATCATGTGGGAGAACCATCCGGAACAGGCGGCTCTTTACAAACAGTATCTGAAAGACCATGCGGAAGAATTTGGATTACAAGCAGAAGACATTGAGGCTATGGAGCATCCTGTCCTCGTGAACATGGTTGATGTGGACGATGCAGAGGCTATCCGTCTTGGCCAGTATGTGGCACAGGACACAGAAAGTGGAGGTGTTGAACGCATCAAACCTAAAAACGCCTTGCAGCGTATGGGAGCCGAAATGCGTTCGTTTGCTAACTTGTTGCTTAGGACTTCGGATGATGAAATGTCATTTGCCGGACTTGTGGATTCCAATGGTGCAAATGTTTTGAAATGGATGAGCCAAAGAGGTTTCATTACCCCCACACAATACAAGAGTGCGTTTGACAGCAAGGGTAACTTGACTCCCGAATCCAAGAATGATTTGCGTGGTATCATGTATCAAAGCATTTTCAAGGACGGTAGTACACGGTTGGAGGAAATGTTCAACGTATTGCCGGTAAAAGCACAAAAAGCTATTCTTGCCACTGCTTTTCGTGATTATGATAGTCCGAACAGTGAACGAATGGTAGATGAGATACAGAATTCCGTTCGTGCTTACTATGCTTTGTCCCAAGATAAAATGTTTGCAGAGGCAAAGAACTTCAAGGAAGCACGTACTGCCATAGAAAGTTGGAAACGCCAGTATCAAATGGATGATGTCACTGGGGAAAGTTATCTCCCTGCTGATAATTTCAGTAACTTTGTCTTGCATTTGGCCGCAATGTATAAAGGTGAAAGCCAAAGCTTCATTCAAAATACATTCGGCAAGATTTATGACCTTATACAAGGTACACAGGAAGAAACTCTGTTCGAACAACCGGACAATACCCCTCGGACGCTCGTACAGGCTATTAAAGAAGCATTTAATTTAGATTACAATGGACAACAACGAAGCAATGTATTGGTTGGCGATACTGCAACAAGCCAACGAGGGCAGCAAGGAAGCAATGGAACTCTTGCGCCAAGAGAACGAGTTGAGAACGGAAATGGGACAACTGATGATACAGGAAGAACTGAAAGCATTGGTGGACAAAGCGAAATAGAATCTTCTTTATCACAAGAAGAAATGCTATCTTCTGATGATACTGACAATCAACTTAGTGCAAAAATAGCAAGACGTATTGAAGTTCAAGAAGATGATTGGATTGAAAGCGGAAAGTATGGCGATACTTATAAACAGACAATTATTGTTGATGGTACTCATAAAGTTATAAAAGTTGATGCACCTGATACGAAAGGTAATTATATAGGTAGCGCTTATGAGTATGACGGTCAAACATTCGGAGACTTATTGGATGTTCTTAATTATATTGATACATCTTTGTCTTTAGCCAATGCTGTTGCAGTGGCAGAGAAAGAAACCGATACTACTCCTACGGAGAAACAGAAAGAAGCTGGCAATTATAAGAAAGGCCATGTGCAGGTTGGTACATTCAATATCACCATTGAGAACCCGAAAGGATCCGTTCGCAGTGGAATAGACACAGAGGGCAACAAGTGGGAAACGATCATGCAGAACACCTACGGCTACATTCGTGGCACGGAGGGCGTGGATGGAGACCACATAGACGTGTTCCTCTCTGATGATATTGACGGGTGGAACGGACGCAGGGTGTTCGTGGTGGACCAGTATAATGAGGACGGCAGCTTTGATGAGCATAAGGTAATGCTTGGTTTCAATGAGACTGACGATGCCGAGGCAGCTTACTTCGCGAATTATGACAGCGACTGGGCAAATAATCACAAGACAGTGGTAACTGCCGTAAACTTGGAGGATTTCGAGAAGTGGATAGATAGTAGCCACCGTAAGACTAAAGCGTTTGCTGAATACAAATCAGTCAAAAGTGTTGAGGAACAGAGTTCAAGTACACAAGTCGACAGACTTTCTGAAATCAAATCACGCATTGAAGAACTGCACAAGGAACAAGAAGCCGCACATGGTCAGAGTGATATATTTGAGGAAGCCCGCATTATTTCCGAAATAAACGACCTCTTTACTGAACAGCGGAAATTGGAACAAAACAATTCCAATGAAGAAACGACAACACCGACTGATGCTGCATACACCATTACTCAGGCACAATATACCACCAAAAGGGGTAAGGTGTTGGATATGCACCTTGTGAAGTTCAATGATAAATTAAGAGATACTGTTCGGAAGCACACCACAATGTTTGCCAAACAACTAAAAGGCTGGTGGGACAAGGAAAAGCAAGGCTTCATGATGCGGAGCAAGGAAGATGCTGAACGCTTGGCAGAATATGCAACCGATGCACAATCACAACCACCTTTGTCTTTGTCTGATTTGTTAGAAGTAAATGACGGCAATGTGCAGTTTGCTGAGTCTCAACTTTTGGAAACATCTAAGCAGGAAGAAAAGCAGGAATACAGCCCGGTGTGGCAATATTCTGTTTCCGTTGACAAGGAAACCGGATTGACCACGTTGAAGCGCGATGATGTGAGCGGCCCTATCCCTATCGGGGATGGACGTTTCAATTATACGGCAAACAGTCCTGAAGAAATGTTGGAGATTGTACGTAATCCCAAGAATTTCAATCAGGAACTGCGTGACGCTGTTGAAACCATTCTTGAAAACAAGGTTAAGATTAGGGAGATTGTACGTACAGAAAAAGCGGAAGCCACAGAGCAAGAATCTAAGCCTGAAAATAATCCGAGTGGCAACCGTCTTGTTACCGATGAACGCTATGCAGAACTCCGTGAGCGTATGCGTAAGAAGTTGCTCGGTCAAATGAACATGGGCATAGACCCTGAAATACTTGCCATTGGTACGGAGATGGCTGTTTACCATTTGGAGAAAGGTGCACGCAAATTTACCGAGTATGCTACAGCTATGGTTGCAGACTTGGGCGATTCCATACGCCCTTACCTTAAAGCATTTTACAATGGTGCGAGAGATTTGCCGGAGGTGGCAGAGAACAGACTGGATGCAGACATGACTCCATACGATGAGGTACAACAATTCGATGTGGCGAATTTCGATAAGAAAAGTATTGATGCGCTTGCTACCGCCGAAACCGTAACAAGAGAGACCGAGGTGGAGCAAGAGGCAGAGATTGCACAGGAACGCATCAAAAAAATCCGCCCTGCACGTAAGAAGAATGAGAAAAAAGCAGTAATTTCACAGCAGTCAAATGAGTTGGGTTTGTTTGACGCTCTGACTGATAACAATAAAAATAGCGAACATGGATTACAGAGAACTGATGCAGAACGCTCCGAAAGAGTGCCAGCCAAAGGTTATAGACACGAGCAAGGATTATCAAGAGGCACTGAAACAGGTAGCGAAAGCGAACAACAAGCCGGTAGAGGAACTGACAACGAAGGAGAAAGAACAGGCGATGCAGTCGATAGGACTGTGCGACCTCGACTTTCAGATTCCTTAAATGAACAAAGCATTGAGGGTAAGCGCAAGAAAGAGATTGAAAAGAACCGAAAACTTGCCGATGAACTCAAAGGTGTTACATTGCACTTGAACGACAAACTCGGAGGAGAACATGAGATTTCCGGTATTGTCTATTACGAACTTGCCAACGTATTCCATTGCAATGACAATATAAGCGGACCATTCCAAGCGACACGCAAGGAACTTGATGCTATTCTTAAAGTTGCACGCAAAAACGATGACAGGAATACATTTACTCCCAAGAATACCCACAACAACCATTCGGAACGTGGTAAAGACCACGCTCCGACATCAGTAGATGCCCGTATCGAAGCCAATATCAAGGCTATCGAACTGGCAAAACAGTTGCTTGAAAGCGGCGAACGGGCTACAGAAAAACAGATGCAGACCCTTCGCAAGTTCAGTGGCTGGGGTGGCTTGGGCAAGGCTTTCAACGAAGGTACATCGTATGCTCCTAATCCCATTGCAAAGAAGCTCCGTGAGTTGCTTGGTGAAAAGGCATATCAAGAGGCCATAATGAGTGCAAATAGTGCCTATTACACTCCGGCATACGTTGTGGATACGCTTTGGGACATTGCCGAACAAATGGGCTTCAATGGTGGAAACATTCTTGAAGGTTCTGCCGGTATCGGCAATATCTTGGGACAGATGCCTACAAACATCAGTGAGCATAGTGACATCCATGCCATAGAGATTGACAGAACTTCGGGAGGCATCCTCTCGCTCCTCTATCCTGATGCCAAGGTGGAAATACAGGGCTTTGAACAGACCCGCATACCTAACGGCAGTGTGGATTTGGCTATTACCAATGTTCCTTTCGTTACCGGACTCCGTGTGAATGACACCACCGGTGACAAAGACCTGTCGAAGAAATTCCACAACATACATGATTTCTGTATAGCAAAGAATGTGCGTAAACTGCGCGAGGGCGGTTTGGGCATCTTCATTACGTCTAACGGTACGCTTGACAACAGCAAGAAACTCCGTGACTGGATTGTGAACGAGGGCGGTTCTGACTTCGTGGGTGCTTTCCGTATGCACAACAAGACTTTCGGTGGCACCGGGGTAACCTCCGACATCGTTGTTATCCGCAAGCGTGTGAACGGGCAGAAATCCGTCCATGTCATTGATGTAAGCGATGTGAGCGGAGAGCGTATGGCAGAATATGATACTGGGGAAACACGCAAGGTCAAAGGCAAGGAAACACCGGTCATCAAGCAACTTTCGATGGACTACAACCGCTATTTCATTGAACACCCCGAAAACATGGCTGGTGAAATGCACTTTGCATTTGAGAAAGGCGACACATTCCGCCCGACAAGCAAGGGTTTGTATCCTGCACAGGATAAGAAGCAGGAGCAGATGTTATCTGAATTTGTCCATTCATTCAAGGCAGAGGAATTTGGCGAACGCAATGCCGGACCGGTTACCGATGTAATGCCCGACAAAAAGATTGGTGAGATATTTGTCAGAGATGGCAAACTGTTTATCAACTCGACAGCCAGTGCACAACCTCTCGAAGTGAATGCCAATAAGGTAAAAGGGCATACGAAAGTGGAATGCTTCGAGGCGTACACCGCCATCAAGGAAGCTCTTGCGGAAGTTCTTTCCTATCAGACCGAGAACGAAAGCGATGAGGGGCTGAAACCCTTGCTTGACAAACTCAACAAGGCATACGATGATTTTGTCGGCACATACGGACACTTCAATAAGAACACCGCCATTGCGTTTCTCCGCAATGATGTGGACTATGCCAATGTATTCGCTCTTGAAAAGTTTGAGGAAACGGCAGATGAAAAAGGAAACCGGATACAGAAATTTGAAAAGACCGATGTATTCAGCAAACGTGTCGTTGAAAAAGATAAAGAACCCACCCCGGCCAATGTCAAGGACGGTATCATTGCAAGTATCTTCAAATTCGGTCGTGTGGACATACCATATATCGCCGAACAACTTGGCACAGGCATCGAAGATGTGAAGAAAGAAATCATCGAGAGCGGCTACGGTTTCGAGGACCCAGTAAGCCGACAGATGGAAGCATCGTATCAGTATTTGAGTGGAAATATCCGTGAAAAACTGCGTCAGGCAGAGGAAAACAACGAGAATGGGGAATTTGACCGCAACATCAAGGCATTGCAGGAAGTCATGCCAATGGAAATCCCCGCACATCTGATAGACTTTACCCTCGGCAGTTCTTGGATTGATCCGAAACTATATGAAGATTTCGTAAAGGAACGAACGGAAGTAGATGTCCGTTTTACAGCAGTAGGCGGTACTTGGTTTATGAAAGAGCCATACTTTACCAACTACGAAAAGAACCGTGCCATGGGCGTGACCAGTGAAATGCTCGGTCGAACCATTATGGGACACACCCTTATAGAAGCCGCCATTCAGAACAGAAGCATCACGGTTTCCACCACCAAAAAACACTATGACGGCACAACAGAAACAATTACCGACAAGGAAGCGACACAGGCTTGTGCCGCCAAGATTGATGAAATCCGTCAAGATTTCAAGGACTGGGCAAGGCAGAAGATGCAGAGCGACCCGGAAATGTCGGAACGTATGGAACGTATCTATAACGATATGTTCAACAACTTTGTGCCTATGAGCATACCGGACGAGTTTGTGCCGGAGTATTTTGGAGGTGCTTCACACAAATTCAAGATGCGTCCTCATCAAGGCAGAGCCATCGTGAGAGGCACACAGCAACCGTTGTTGCTTGCCCATGAGGTAGGAACAGGAAAAACCTTTACCCTTATTTCCACAGCGATGGAAATGCGCCGTTTAGGTACTGCCCGCAAACCGATGATCGTAGTGCAGAATGCCACCGTCGGGCAATTTGTTGCAAGTGCAAAGGAACTGTACCCGAATGCCAAGATACTGACACTCGAAGAGGCAGACCGAAGTGCGGAGGGCAGAAAGAACTTCTATGCCAAGATACGCTACAATGACTGGGATATGATTGTCGTTCCGCAATCGACCTTTGAATTTATTCCCGACAGCGAGGAAAGAGAAATGACTTTCGTGCAGGACAAGATTGAGGAGAAGATGCTCATCCTTGAACAGATGAAAGAGGAAGACCCGGACGGAAAGAACATGATTACCCGGCAAGCCGAACGTGAAATCGAATTGTTGGAGGAACAGCTTGCCGGACTTGCAGACAATGCTTCAAAGAAACGCACCGCCAACGATGAGAAAAAACGTGCCGTAGCCTTGCAGAATGCAGAAGTCAAGGCAATGGAAATGCTTGACCGCCGTACTGACGATGTGGAGAACTTTGACGACATGGGCATTGATGCCCTGCTTGTGGATGAAGCCCACGAATACAAGCACCTTGGATTTGCCACTGCCATGCAGCGTGGAGTGAAAGGTGTGGACCCGTCATACAGCAAAAAATCACAAGGCGTATTCTTGAAAACACAGGCTGTTTTAGAAAAGAACAACGGACGAAACGTAATCTTTGCCACAGGTACGCCTATCAGCAATACCGCTGCAGAGATTTGGACGTTCATGCGCTATCTCATGCCTGCCGATACAATGAAAGAATACGGTATCTATTACTTTGATGACTTTGTACGCAACTTCGGTAACATTCAGCAAATGTTGGAATTCACCACAAGCGGAAAGTTCAAGGAGAACAATCGCTTTGCCGGATATGTGAACCTGCCCGAACTGGTGCGTATATGGTCTGGAGTGTCCGATACTGTCCTTACCAAAGAAGCCGGTGGCGTAAAGGACAAAATACCTGAAATGGAGGGAGGAAAGGCACAAGACCTCTATCTGCCACAGACACGTGCATTGCGTAGTATCATGAAGTTCGTAAAGAGCGAACTTGAACATTATGAGCAGATGAGCGGCAAAGAGAAGAAAGAGAACAGCCATATTCCGCTCACTATGTACGGTATTGCCAAAGCTGCTGCCGTGGATGCCCGATTGGTGCAGTCAGATGCAGAGGACGACCAAAACAGCAAGACCAATGAAGCCGTGCGCCAGACTTTGCGCTCACTGAAAGAAACAGCCGACTACAAAGGTACGGTTGCCATTTTTGCCGACAATTATCAAAATAAGCAGAGCGGCTTCAATCTTTATGATGACATCAGAAATAAACTGATCGCAGAGGGAGTTCCTGCTGATGAGATTGTAGTAATGAGATCGGGAATGACTGTCAAGAAGAAACTTGAAATCTTTGAAAAGGTAAACCGTGGTGAGGTTCGCGTGATTCTCGGTTCGACCTTTACGCTCGGTACAGGCGTGAACATTCAGGAACGACTGCACACGCTGATACATTTGGATGCGCCTAACCGTCCTATGGACTATACCCAGCGCAACGGACGCATTTTGCGACAGGGAAATTTGCATAAGGACATGAACAAGCCTGTACGCATCTTGCGTTTCGGAGTTGAGGACAGTTTGGATGTTACCGCATACCAACGATTGAAAACAAAGGGAGCGATTGCCGACAGTATCATGAACGGCAAGCAGATGATGAACAACAGCATGACCAACCGTGTGCTTGAAGAGGAAGAAGATGTGTTTGGCGATACCGTTGCGCAGCTCTCCGGCAGTGAGTATGCCATGCTGAAAAACAATGCGGAAAAGAACGTGCGTAAATATGCAAGCCGCAAAAAACAATGGGAAACAGACCAAACTTATATCCACAATGCCAAGCCAAGGTTGAAAGCCTTTATAAAGGATGCGGAAAAGCGCATTGAGGATAACGGCAGATACTTGGAGGCTGTACGTTCGTTATTCCCCGATGGACAATTCAAGGAGATTGTAACCGGGAAACATCGTTTTGCTTCTGTTGATACAATGGATGATTTCTTCAAGGAACACAACAAGAGTATTCTTGCAGAAATGAAGCAGATGAAAGACGGTGAGATTTCAGGAGAACAGAAACGGGAACTGATTATACAGATAGGCGATTTTTCATTTGTGGTCACAACAAAACTGACAAGGAAAACCATGAGTGACGGTGCAACACTTTTCAATGATGTTGAGCGTAGAATGACCTACTCTTGCCTTGAACTCGGCATTGAAGATGTGCCGGTACGCCAAAACCTGCTTCGCAATGCCATTGAGGATATTACAGACAATGTGATTACAGGAAAGGATTTTGCCGAGAGATTGAGTGCCGGAGAGCGAAGCAAAAAACATAATGAAGCCGAATTGAAAGAACTCCTGTCAAGAGAGGGCAAGCCATTCGAGTATGAAGAAGAATTGGCACAGGCGAAAGCACAGTTAGAGGAATATGCCGAACTGATTAAGAAAGAGTTGGAGGAAAAGGAAGCCAAATATGCTGAAATGGATGCAAGCGTGGAAACAGCCAACGACATTACAAATACTGATGAGGATGATGTCTTATATCGCAGCGATGATACGATGTATCGCATTCGCGAAGATGCCGCACCCAAAAATACAGGTATTGGATACAAGGTGTTTGTTTTGAAGAACGGCGAATTGTATCCGCCTATGGTTGCCAATCCGAACGGAGAAGCGACACCGGTCGGTGTATGGCTGAATGCTGATGCTGCACCGATAGCCGGACAGAGCAAGACTGGGCGCAATCAAGTCAAGGCCGGAGGAAAAGGCACACAAGGCGGTAGTGGTAAACTTGCCTATCGTCCCGGATGGCATTTAGGGGTCATTCCATACGCATTGCAGTTTAACCGCATTGATGAGAACGGAGATAAAACCCTGTTCCCTGCCAATTTTGTTTGGGCTGAGGTGGAGTATGCCAATGACGTGGACTATCAGGAAGAAGCCATGAGTTATGGTTACAACAAGAACGGCAAGTTCCAACACAGTTATGCCGGACTTCCAAGGATTCCTGAAAATGGTGCGTACACTTACCGTACCAATCCTAATCCAGAAACAGACCCTTGGATAATCACAGGTGCTATGCGTGTCAAACGCTTGCTTACTCCGTCTGAAGTTGATGAAATGGTCAAGGAGGCAGGTCGTGAGCCTCAACGCAGACAGGAAAATGCTGTTACCGATGCAGAGATTGCCGCACTCAATGCAGAGATTGCAAATGACTATCGTAACGGTATTGGTACATATACCGATGATGAAGTCAGTTATGAGAATGATCCAGTGGCAAAGCTGCTCGGTCAGTCAAGGAGAACGGCAAAGCAGCGGAGGGAATTTGCACAGCGTGAACGCCAAAGAATGGCAGAACGTGTGGAAAGCCTTGCAGAGAAACTGCATCTTGACAATGTGGAGGTTGTTACTGATGCTTCCGTCTTGGATGGAAAGAAGCAGCGTGCAAAAGGCTTCTACTCGAAGAGTACAGGGAAGATAACCATTGTCATTCCCAACCATACAAGTACGTTTGATGTTGAGCAGACACTGCTGCATGAGGCTGTGGCGCACTATGGTTTGCGCCAGTTGTTCGGAGAACATTTCGATACATTCCTTGATAATGTATTCAACAATGCCGATGAGAACATACGCAGACACATTGTAGATATGGCTGCAAAAAACGGTTGGGATTTCCATAAGGCTACTGAAGAATATCTGGCTTCGCTTGCAGAAGATACCGAATTTGAGAACATCAACGCAAGTTGGTGGCAACAGATAAAGGATTTCTTCCTGAATATGCTTCATAAGATAGGCTTTGAGGATTTCAGAGGGGTTACTCTATCGGATAACGAACTTCGCTACATCTTGTGGCGCAGTTACGAGAACCTTGCGGAACCGGGCAGATACAGAAACATATTGGGAGAAGCCGCTGATGTGGCAAGGCAGTATGAACTGAAAGTCGGAAATTATGCGGTTTCCGACCCACATCATCTGACTGTTGCAGAAAGTGATGATGCACTATACCGTACCGGTGACCCGGAAATACATGAAAGGGAGTTGGCTCGTGACCGTTATGAAAGGCGTGTAAAAAGCGGTATGTTCCAATCACGGGAAGCATTACAGGACAGTATGCTCGGCTTGAAAGAAGCCATGACTGCAATTCTTGGCAAGGAAACAAACATTGAGGATGTGGACGGATTTGAAAACGCATACTTGGGAGAAAACCGTCTGTCAAGTGTGAACAAAGCCGAAGCCGATGCATTTGCCCACACCCTGTTCAAGCCCATGCTTGATGAGGTTGCCAAACTTGCCAGGACTGAGGCAGAGCGTGAGGAATTGACTGATTACATGATGGCGAAACACGGACTTGAACGCAATACATATATGCGTAATGAAGCAATCAATAACGGAGCAACCGATGCAGACCAAACCGACTATGCCGGACTTACAGCCCTTACAGGTATGGATAATATTACTGATGCCGAAACGGAAGCACAGATAATGGTTAACGATTACGAACAGGCACACGACACTACCGACCTTTGGAAAAAAGTCAATGCCGCGAGCAAAGCAATACTTTCAAAGTCATACGAATGTGGTATGATGAGCAAAGCGACCTTTGACAAGATTTCAGATATGTATGATTTTTACATTCCACTACGTGGTTTTGACGAAAAGACCAGTTCTGAAGCATACGCATATCTGACGCACAAGCAAAGTGCATTCAATGCTCCTATCAAGAAAGCGGAAGGACGCAGGTCGAAAGCGGATGACCCGTTTGCCAACCTGCAATCAATGGCAGAAGGTGCTATCATGCAGGGCAACCGGAACAAATTGGTAAAACAGCGTTTCCTTAATTTCGCCCTCAACCATTCGAGCGACCTTGTCAGTGTGAGCGACATTTGGGTAGAATACGATACGGTGGCCGACGAATGGAAGCCAGTGTTTCCTGACAACATAGACAGTACAGATACTCCCGAAGTGGTAGAACGGAAGATGCTGGACTTTGAAACTAAAATGGAGTCATTGGCGCAGCAATATCCTGACCGGTACAAGCACGGCAAGGATACCGTGAATATTCCTTACCGTATTGTGGAAAGCCGGGATATGAGGCAGCACCAAATTGTAGTGAAACGTGGCGGCAGGGACTATGTGATTACCATTAACGGCAATCCTCGCGCAGCACAGGCACTGAACGGACAGACAAATCCCGACAATGATATGTCGGGGGCAATCGGAGCTATTCTCCGTGCAGGAGAAAATATCAACCGACAGTTGAGTGCGTTCTATACCACACGTAACCCAGACTTCATTGTATCGAACTTCATGCGAGATATGCTATACACCAATACCATGACTTGGATAAGGGAAAGCCCGAACTACGCACTGCGTTTTCATCGTAATTATATGTATGCCAACCCTGTAAGAATAAAGCAACTCTTGGCTAAGCACCGCAAAGGGACACTTGACATGAGTAACAAGACGGAAGCGATGTTTCATCAGTTCATGATGAACGGAGGAGAAACAGGCTATGCCAATATCCGGGACATTGAACAACATAAGAACGACATACGCAGGGAACTGAAAAAATCGAACGGCAAGATTCCTGTAAAAAAAGCATGGGACTTGTTGGGCGAACGTTTCGATGAGTACAACCGAGCCGTTGAGAACTGCGCCCGTTTTGCCGCTTTCATGACATCACGCGAAATGGGCAGGAGCATTGACAGAGCCATCTATGATGCAAAGGAGATAAGCGTAAACTTCAACAAGAAAGGCAGCGGAGCAAAATTCTATGACAGTACAGGGCAGACAAAGGCTGGTAATGCCAGTGCATTGGTATCGGGACTTGGTCGTAGCGGCTATGTGTTTTGGAATGCAGCCATTCAAGGTACGGCAAACTTTGGACGACAGATGAAACGCCATCCTGCCAAAGCCTTTACAGGTATTGCGGCGATGTTCCTTCTTGGTGCCATTGTTGCCTACTTGGGTGGCGATGATGATGACGATGATGACAAGAACGCATACTATAATCTTCCCGAATATGTAAGGCGCAGCAATATTCTTTTCAGGGCAGGAAACAGTTGGGTATCAATTCCTCTTCCGGTAGAATACAGGGCTTTTTACGGCATGGGCGAACTGATGATTTCCGTTCTTAACGGAAAGGAACATCTTACAGGCGAAGAAATTGCCGAAGCCATAACAGGACAGGCTACACAGATATTACCTATTGATTTCTTGGAGGGCGGCGGAGGATTGAATGCCTTTGTACCGAGTGCCTACAAACCCTTGTGGGAAGCCTACGTTGCAGAAAAGAGTTGGACGGGTATGCCACTTTATAAAGACACACCTTACAACAAAGATATGCCCGAATGGACAAAGGCGTATAAGAGCGCCAATAAATACATTGTCGGATTGGCCAATGCCATGAATGAAGCTACGGGCGGAGACCCATATACAAAAGGAACGATTGACTTTAATCCGGCAAAAATTGAATATATGCTGAACGGTTATTTCGGTGGCGTGTTCGGAACAATCGACAAATTGAGCAAGACCGCAGAAACCATTACAGACAACCGAGAGTACGACCCTCGCAGCTTCTTGTTGGTAAACAGACTGGTCAAAGCCGGGGACGAACGCACCGAGTACAGGGCTGTGAACAATGAGTATTTCCGATTGAAAGAGGAGCATGACCGATTGAAATCCAGATTAAAACACTATGAGGAAGATACCGACAACGACATATTTGACTATGCGGAAAAGATTGATTTCCTTTACAATTCACCCGAATACGAGCGGTATGAAATTTTTGAGGATTATCGTAGGGATATTGACGACCTCTATAATGAACTGAATGACACAGTTGATGATGAGGAACGTAAGAATATTGAGGCTGAATTGAATGAACTCAAAAAGGAAATGATAGAAGAAATGAACAAAACCCGTAAATAGTTAAACATAGGATGATTGCCCGGAGCAGTATATTTGTTCCGAGCAATCATTAAAATGATAAAAATATGCATGTAAATAAAAGCGAAAGAAAATTGCTGCCAATGAGCCGTATAGCTCCGGGAAGAAATGATGCCGCCGAGATAGATACTGTTGTTTCTGCAAAACGTTATGGTGACCGCAGGGCATTTGACATTCTTATGGAAGCACAATACTATTGGAGCCAGATGGACGACTTTCGGAAAGACCGGGAGCGAAACAAACGCTATACCTATGGTTTCCAATGGGACGATATGATTTGTGTGGACGGAAAATCCATGAGCGAGGAAGAATACATTAAAAGTCAAGGCAACGTGCCTTTGAAAAACAACCTTATCCGTAGGCTTGTGCGAAGCGTGCTTGGCGTGTATCGAAGCCAAAGTAAAGAACCGACCTGTACCGCACGTGATCGGGATGAACAGAAACTTGGTGAAACGATGAGTACGATACTTCAATGCAACATGCAGCTTAACCGAATGAACGATGTATACGCCCGAACTATGGAAGAGTTCCTGATAAGCGGTTTTATCGTTCACCGTAAATCGTACGGTTGGCGTAATGGAAAAGAGGATTGTTGGACGGACTATGTACAACCCAATAATTTCTTTATCGACAACAACATGAGAGATTTCAGAGGTTGGGATGTTTCCGTGCTTGGAGAAGTTCACGACATTTCTTTCGGACAGTTGTGTGAACAGTTCGCATCAAGTCCGCAGGAATACAGACAATTGCGCGACATTTACAAGTGGGCGGCAAGGAAAGATTACATAGCCACATACGCGGAGCGTTTCGGGTATAGCCGCTTGGAGAACTACGATTTTCTATTCACAAGCGAGCCGGGACGATGCCGTGTGATAGAGATATGGCGCAAGGAGCAAAAACCGAGATACCGTTGCCATGACTACCAAAACGGCGATATTTTCAAAATAGACGAAGAAGATTACGCACAAGTGGTGCTTACTGAAAATGAAGAACGTATGCGTATGGCCAAGGAAGCCGGTATGCCGGAAGATGAGGTTCCGTTGATAAAAGCTACTTGGTTTGTGGACGATTATTGGTATTTCTATTACCTTTCTCCTTTTGGCGACATATTGAGGGAGGGAGAAACGCCTTACGAGCATGGAAGCCATCCATATGTTTTCAAGGCATATCCGTTCATTGATGGTGAAATCCATTCATTCGTTGCTGATGTAATCGACCAACAGCGATATACCAACCGATTGATAACCCTCTATGACTGGATAATGCGGGCGAGTGCCAAAGGCGTGCTGATGATGCCCGAAGATTGCTTGCCTGATGGTGTGAGCATTGACGATATTGCAGAGAGCTGGACGGAATTTAACGGTGTCATCGTATACAAGCCGAGCAAAAGCGGAAAAGTGCCGGAACAGGTGGCCAATAACTCCACAAATATAGGCATTGCGGAACTGCTTAATATGCAACTCAAATTTTTTGAAGATATATCGGGAGTTACGGGCGCATTACAAGGAAAGCCCGGGTATTCCGGTGAAAGTGCATCGCACTATAACCAACAGACAGAAAACGCCACGAAGTCATTGCTCGACCTGCTTGAATGCTTCAGTTGTTTTGTAGTGGACGGAGCATATAAGGATGTGAAGAATATGCAGCAGTTTTATGATAGCAAACGTGTATTCAATATTGCAGGTAAGAGTGGTGCACAAATCGAATATGACCCGAAGAAAATACGTGATGTAGAATTTGATTTAAGCATTACCGAAAGCACTTCAACACCGGCATACAGGCATCTTGCTAACGATATGCTTATGCAGTTGTACCAGTCTCAGGCAATCAGTGTAGAGCAGCTGCTTGAGCATGGGGATTTCCCGTTTGCAGATGAATTGTTGCAAAGTATTAAATCACAGAAGGAACAGTTGGAGCAGGGCAAAGTGCCCGATGGTCTTTCTCCCGAACTGATGGCGCAAGCGCAACAAGGTGCGAACATGCAGGCCGTGAACAAACTGAATAATGCAATAAGGCAATGATTTAATTTAAAACATTATGGAACAGAAAACTATTTGTATAGACTTTGACGGTGTCATACATGACTACAACAAGGGTTGGCAAGGCGAGGATGTGTTCGGACAGATGATACCGAACGCAGATACAGGTACAGCCACCCTAAAGAAAAACGGATGGACTATCATCATCTTCACGACACGCAAGAAAACTGAAAAATTAGAAAAGTGGTTGGAAGAAAACAATATTTCATACGACCATATAAACGAGAACCCGAATCAACCGGAACATGCAAGCGGAAAAATCATTGCCGATGTGTACCTTGATGACCGGGGTATCTGTTTCAGAGGAAGGTGGGATTCATGGCTTATGAGAGATATTATAGAATTTGAGCCTTGGCAGGAACAACAAAAGAGAGAAATAGAGCAACTTGCGACATATGGCCAAACCGAAGATGACATTTGGTCAAGAGGCAACGAGAAAAGAATCAAACAAGCCCATGTTTAGCAGATAAAGTATGAGGGTGTGCCAAATATCTTCTCCAATTGGTACACCCTCATGTCTATTATTCTTTGGACAGCTGAAAATTTTCTATCCAGACATCTTCCTCCCCATTGTCGAAATCCACGACACAGGCTTCGTTCGGAATATCCAATTTCTTGACCGTACCAATGACACCGTTATCATTGCACATCACCCGGTCTCCGATGTTAAACTTGTTGATATTGTCAAGTGCGAGCGGGTCATTGGTAAGTGTGGCAATGCCATCAATATTTCCGTACTTTCCCATTCTCTTTGGTATTTGAAAATGAATCAAGCCATGAGAAATACTGTTTTCGTTTCAATGCAATAACAGCAGAAGAAAGCATAGCTGAACCGTTTCCATAAGTCGTGCAGTAGAAGCATTCGCGTTCAAGGTCGCCCACAAACGTATTATGATTGATGTAGCCTTTCTGTTTCAACTTACGGAAATTCTTTCTATCCATAATGATAAGTTGACCTTTTTTCCCACCGGCAGGCATAACGTAGTAACGTTCTCCAGTTTCTTTGTGTTTTTCGTCTGCCTGTCTGACTGCTTCACGTAAACGAAGCGAAGCTCTGATTTTTCTGAAAATGTTCATTGTTCCTTGTTTTTATAGTTAAACTTATATTGTAGCTGCTGAAACAGCTTTTTTCTTTTTGACAACAAATCGTCCGATACGAAGCACAATCTTTGGAATTTCCATTTCAAAGAAACATATATGCAAGCCTATGGCTCTTGTCATTAGCAAGTCATCATGTTTACCGGTAATCGCTCCGAAAGCTCCGTTCGGTTTTTTCTCGTAACACAAATATTCGTCCAGGCAACGTTCGTCACGTTCTGTGTATAAATTCTCACGAATAACCTTGACTAAGGTTGATATAATCATTGGTTTGGTTGAGACATTGGTATGGAAGCCGTATTTGGTAGGCAATCCCTCGCGTACGGCTTCTTCGGACTGACCACGTGCATAGAGATTAGGGTAAATCTCTTTGATTTGATTAAGGATGAACTGTGACTGGTCGCCATCTACCTGCCGTTCCTTGTCATGCGTTTCCAAGGTGTTGCTTTCTATCACCAAGAGTGAATTGTCATAAAAAGCCGCTATTTGTGCCGCTTTCCACGCAAGCTGGTCGATGTCGCAATGTCCGTACCATTGTGCCACTACGACAGGCTTGCCACCATCAATCATAAACAGACGGTCAAGCACAAGAACAACAGAGAAGTCTGCTTTATTGGAACGTCCACCCACATCGACAATCGTGAGGTAACGATTTGTAATAACTTCCTTTTCATCTGTTTCCGGCAACTCCCAAATATGCAACAATCCCTGTTTGTCTTTCACAAAGCGCAAGTTCTGCAAAGCGTTCTTGCCCTCATCCGCATCGGCACAGACTTCACCGACATATTTAGGTTTCTTGCAGGTCTTACGCATTGCATCGACCTTGTATTTATCGAACACACGTGCTCCCGAATGTACGAAGGCTTCCACATCATCAGACGGAAATTCGGCAGCCATCTGCCCATGGTCATTGTACTTCCTGCGTTCGGCTATGTACCAATGGATAGCTTCGAGCGTAGCACCTTTTTCCCACAGCGACCAAAGATACTTACCGCATTCCTCACGTTCGGAATCTGTATTTTCATTGTCCCGATTCTGATAAAGCCATTCTGCAAAATCCCATTTTTCTTTGTCCGAATCAAAAGCGAGTGTATATTGCTCGATGTCGAACCATGAAACGAACATTGCCTCGAACTGGGATTTCCCTTCTTTTGCGGCAGTATATTCGCGATGAAAGAAGTTCCCGGTGCCATTTGCTGTGCTTTCATAAACAATCATGGTGTAGGGCTTGAGGAGAATACCCGAACAGGCGGAGCGCACAATGTCTTCCGGTTTCTTTCCCTCCGTAGCCTTCCATATTCCCACTTCGGAGAGATGTACAAGATTGTAATCACCGCCACGACACGAATCCGGGCGTTCAGCCGTACCAATCTTGATTTTGCAGTTACGCTGCGGAATACGCGATATACTTCCCGATTTTCCCACTCCTACAATCTTCGGCTCGTTCTCATTGTAGGCTTCATCAATTTTATAGAGCATTTCGACAGGATAACTTTTAATCATCCGGTCGAACATATCCTTGATTTCATCGGAGCCTGCGCCCTGATGTGCAATGATAAGTGAGTTTAAGCCGGTTTTGTGAAGCAACTGCAACCATGCCATATAAAGCTGTGAAGTGGTGGAACCACCCCATTGCCGTGCTTTAAGCAGGATGATGCGTATCGGTTTCCCTGCAATACGCAATTTTTCAAGCCGATCCACAAAACGCCGTTGAGGTCTTGTCAGACGAAACAGGACATCCTCACCACCGCCTTTGGCCTTGATATAAACAAATGTTGCCGCCCAAAACGGAAAATCCTCGCGGCTGCGTATTCGTACAAACTGCTCTATGACCTTCAAGCGATCATCCTGATTGTCTTCCACGCCCATGTAGTCCGTGAGGAATTTGGAAATAGAACCGGCTTCGATGAGTTGGCGTACAAGCGGTACTTTCATGATACGTTCCGGTAACCACTGGGTATGTATAGGAAAGTCACTGATGGTACACTTTACACGTTTACCGACAGAACCTTCTCCGGTAATTGGATTGAACTTTGCATATACAATCGCATTGCGGCGTTCATTCTCTGTCAATATGTCCTTGATGGCCTTATCTTTCATGGTGCATGATTTTAACAGGCTTGTTTAGCAGAGCCATGATGAGTCCCAATACATAACACCAAAGATGCAATACGGCATTTATGCCCGGAAACAGGAAGCCTGCCACAAGGTAAAACAGCATCCATAACTGATAATACCGTTTACGTAATACCTCAAACGATATTGAACCAAACAGGGCGAAAACCAATCCGGACAATCCTACCGTTGGCGAATCCATTGTCGTGAAATATCCAAGGGTATCAACTGGAACTGTAACAGCAATCATATAGGCTGACAGCAATCTTCCTATCCCAATATCGTAAATGAAAATAATCGATAATAAACACCATGAATTGAGCAAGGCATGAAACATATTCGTATGGAAAAACGGATACAGCAAGCGTCCTGGCATATTACTTCCAGCGTAAATGCCGACAGTTTGCCAATCCCATTCTCCTGAAAATGACAAACACACAATCATGGCAGAAATCAGGAGAGCCGTAATCTTCTCAACTTTTCTTGCATCCATCGTTTTTTAGCCTTGCATATCATCATTTTGGCACTACCCGGCGTGAGGTAGAATTTCGGTGCGGGTTGAGCAATCACTTTAGCACACAGCTCAGAAATGGTAAGTTCCGGGTATTCTGATTTGAGAGCGACAACCCTTGTATGAATTTCCTCATACATTTCTTTCTTCAACGGCCACATACCGCTTAAATCGTTCTCACCCCTCATCATGGCGGAAACGACCAATGCTGCACGAATATCGCTGACCCAAAACCTCCGGGACGGCATGTTTACAATTACTTTATACACTTCAGGCATACGGATATAATCACACGATGAAATGTATTCATCGTATGCTCTCATCAAGTCGTTCATACGCTCCATAGAGTATTCCATAACTGCTCCTTTATGCTTCATTTTTCTTCCCGTTATAGTACCAAAGTTACCAATAGGAGCGTAAAAAGATAAACATGACATCCTGCTTTCCCTGCCTATTTTTGTCTTGTAGAATCTGACTATAAATTAAATTTTTGAATTATGCCTAATAATACGGAAGTTAAGAGCAATCGCGAGCGATACACAGAGCGATTGAAAGCAAAGTATCCGGACAGAGAATTTGCCGATGATGAAGCGTTATTCGGTCAAATCAATGACGATTACGATGGTTACGACAAGGAATTGTCCGGTTACAAGGAACGTGAAAAAGCGCTGTCCGACCTGTTTGCAAGCAACCCGCAAAGTGCCGCTTTCCTTACTGACTGGAGAAAAGGCGAAGACCCTATCATCGGTATGGTGCGCAAATTCGGAGATGATTTCAAGGCCGCACTTGAAGACCCCGAAAAGCAGGAGGCACTTGCAGCCGCCAACAAGGAATTTGCGGAACGAATCGCCCAAGAGAAAGAGTACGAGGGAGAGTATCAGAAGAACCTCGACGAAACCCTGACCACCCTTGAAACCATGCAACAGGAAGAAGGACTGCCGGATGAGGACATCGACAGCGCAATGGATTTCCTTGTAGGCATTGTACGTGACGGAATCATGGGTAAGTTTACACGTGAAAGTATAGAAATGGCCATAAAAGCAATCAGGCACGACAGCGATGTGGAAGCTGCCGGACACGAGGGTGAAGTAAAGGGGCGCAACAGCAAGATTGAAGAAAAACTACGCAAAGCAGGCAAAAATGACGGTACAGCCGACCTTGCCGGTAAAAACGGTGGCGGCAGTGGCGGTTCACGACAGATGCCTGACCTCGGTGCAATCGGGCGTTATGATGGTACACAGAACATTTGGGAGCGTGGCGGTGAAAAACGCAAGGCGATAAACAGATAAATATAAACCAATTACATTTTTAACTTTTAAAATTTCGAGCAATGAAGAAAACAATGAGTTTCTTTTGTCGCATTACGCTGATGATATTGGCGTTTGTGACGGGTGCATCAAGCGGTGTCATGATGGCAGAAGCATCGAACCTGCCTGATGCGGGTAAAACAACAGCCGGTGCGGACGGTACGGGTGGAACAGACGGTATTTCCACTGAAACAGGAGGGCGTGAAACCGGCGACCCAAATTTCTATTTGAGTGATGTGGACAAACGCATCGTGAAAATCCGTCCGATGGCTACTCCAATTGACCAAATCAGCCGTTATGCAAAATCAAGCTCCACCAATTCATTTGAAGTGAAGTATTACAGCGTGGGTACACGTGAAATCAAATGCAGTACCAACAAAAAGCTGGAAGCTATGCTCAGCGGTGCGAGCGTGTCGTTGCCGGTAGATGATTTGAATATGTTCACGTTGGATGATACCATTAGGGTAGTCGGTGTCAGTGCCATCACCAAACCGGACGGAACGAAATATACGGAAGATGACAGCAACGTTCCGGACCTCGTGCTTTGTGTGTGCGGAAAGGACAGCTCAACAAATCTTCCTACAGTGTATGCCGTAAATGGCAAAATGGATGATTCAAGCAAACAGCCGATTCTTGTTCCGGAAATTCCACAAGGAACAACGCTTGTACGCATGGGAAAAGCATGTGGGGAATTGGATGTTCAGACAGGACGATTCAATAATATCCCTATGCCTGAAACCCAGTATTGTCAGAACTTCATGATTCAGGTAGAGCAATCAACTTTTGACAAGATTGCCGCCAAAGAAGTGAACTGGAATTTCTCAGACATTGAAGAAGACGGTGTATATGATATGCGCCTCGCAATGGAAAATACTTATCTGTTCGGTGTGAAGCAGGTTATCAAGCACATTGCAAAGGACGGCATGAACACTTGGTTTACAGGTGGTATCTGGTGGATGGCCGGAAAGGACATCGAGGTGGGCGAATGGGATACTGACAAGAAATGCGCCATAATTACCGATGAAAACCTTGTGGATATTACCAAAGACCTTTTTGTTGGTACCGGCATCGGTAACAAGCGTAAGATTTTATTTTGTGGAAGTGATATGCTCTCTGCATTCTCCAAGATAAAGAGCGAAAAATTCCGCTTGAAAGATACCGTGGAGGTATGGAACTTGAAATTTAAATCTTGGGATACTGATTTCGGAGAAGTATTGACCATACATCATGAACTGTTCGATGTAAACGGAATGAGTGATTGCGGCTTTGCAATGGATCCGGAATATCTTTCCAAAAAAACACATGTGTCTTGGGCACGTAACGTACTCGACTTGCAAAAGGCCGGTATCCGCCGTACCGATGCGGTAGTTATCCAAGAGGTGAGCTGCCTGTATCTGCGCTATGCAAAGGCACATGCACGTATGAGACTGGCTAAAGCACCCGCCCAAGATTTAAATGCGGCATAATAAAGAGTTCATAAAGAATTATTAATTACCGGGGATGGGATAAGGTGTCCCGTCCCCTTTTTACTTTTAAGAATATGATTACGAAAACCTACAAGGCGAATACCAATATCAGTATTAATGTGGTACTTCCTAGCAAGAAGAACCTGCATATCGCATTCGTTCCATTGTCAAACGGAAGCAGTGTATTCACTACCGACAACGAGGACATACAGAAGTCTGTAGAGAACCATTACAAGTTTGGCAAACTGTTCAAACTTCATTCTGTGCACGGGCAATCCGAGACAGTAGAAACAGCCGGAAAAGCGTCTAAAAACGGTTCATCTGAAAAACTTCATTCCGAAAGTACGCACAATGGTGAAGACACGCCTGCCAACGAAACCGGCAGACAGGACGAAATGCCGCAAGAAGACGCAGGGGATAACAATACGACATCTCGCAAAGTCAAAGTAAGCGACATTGCAAGTGCAAAAGATTACCTTGCAGACACTTTCGGTATCAGCCGCACTTCCATGCGCTCGACCAAGGCAATCATGGAGCAGGCAGCAGCAAACGGAATTGAGTTTGAAGGTCTGGAATAAAGATAAGGGCTTATGGCTGTATATCAGAAGAACAAAATACAGGAGGATGTACGCACCGCCCTGGACCAAAACATGAACAGCGATACGTTGAAGATTATAGGCGATGTGGACACTCTTGCACTTGACGACATCATTGCATCAAAGATTTTGGAAGCAGTAAAGCGTGTGCACAGCTCTGCACCGTCCTATTTGCTTGACGGCGGACACAACTTCGGTGATGCCATATATTGGAAAGAGCATGAAAGCGGATGGATATTACTGCCGGAAGATTTCATGCGTTTTGTCGTTTTCCAAATGAACGATTGGGAGCGTGCGGTATTTAATCCCATAAACACCGATGACCCTGAATATGAAAAACAGTCTTCCCGATTTAAAGGCATAAGGGGAACATGTCAACGGCCTGTATGCGCCATATCCATACGGCCGGAAGGAAGAGTGATGGAATTTTATTCTTGCAAAACGACAGAAGCGAAAGTGAGCCGTGCTGTATATCTGCCTTACCCGAAAATAGACAAATATGGCGCGGTAGAAATCTGTGAGAAATGTTATGATGCTGTGATATATACCATAGCTGCATTAGTATTAACGACATTCGGCGATACGGAAAAAAGTGCCGCATTGAACGAATTGGCTAAATCTGTATTAATATGAGTTACGAATCAAAACATATAGACGGTGATGTCTCCGTTGGTCGCAATACAGCGATAGGTGGTGACGCGACCGTTCAGGGAAAGACCCACTTGAAAGGAAACGTAATGGTGGACGGCTGGCTTGAGGCAAAAAATATCAAGGGAGTGAGCAAAGGACTGTTCACGACCATCGAAAAACTGAAAGCGGCTTATCCTTTACCACATGACGGATGGTGGGCACTTGTGGGTGTTTCCTTACCGGCTCCCATATATGTGGGCGATGGCGGAGAATGGGTTCCGACCGGACAGAGTGGAGGCAACCCGACCATAGACAGCGGTCAGTATAACGAAGCCGTAGAAAAACTGCAAGAGGATATTACCAAACTGCAGGACGACATTACGGATATAGAAGCCCGCAACAAAGCGCAAGACACCAACCTCACCACGCTTGGTGATAGTGTCAACTCGTTGCAAGACCAAGTAAACACGACCAAGGATACCGCAAACAAGGCAAACAACAAGGCGAATGAAGTTGGAAGCCAACTGAACTCTTTCAAAGAATCAAAAGGTGAAAACGGAGGAATCGCCCCTCTTGACGAACAAGGGAAAGTACCGAGCCGACATTTGCCCGGATACATTGATGACGTGGTAGATTTTTATGGCATTTCCGTAGGCATTACTGTAAAAAATGAATCCATAGACAAAAATTCCAACGATGAGGGTTGTAAAGTTGTATATGATAAGGAACATGGTTGCTTTGTGCTTGCATACGTTCCGACAATCGGAGAATCCGAGACTGCTACTTATTATAACAACTGGTTGGATGCAGATGTTTTCGGTACGGCAAGTACAAACGGGCGAATACCCTCTTCCGGCAAAGTCTTTCTATGTGAAGAAGATGGAAAAAGTTATCGTTGGAGCGGTAAGCAACTGACTTCAATTGGCTCCGACCTTGCTCTCGGACATACAAGCTCTACGGCATTCCCCGGTGATGAAGGTGCGAAGTTACAGGAAGATATGAAGCAGGTCGAAGAAAACAAGAAGGCAATACTTTCACTCAATAAACAAGTCGTATCGCGTAGCGTTGTGAATGTCAATCATCTGTTTGACCTTTCAGATAGGGAGATAACATTTTCCGTAGCACTTGACAGGTGTGCGACTTCTGAATATGCTTCTGCTTTGCAGATTCCGGGTGTTGTCTTGATATTCCTTACAGAAGCCGGATGGGTTTCAAAACAATGGACAAATACCTCTGATTGGAGTAAAGAAAGCAACTGGACGGATTTCGGGACTTCCGGTGGTGGAAACGTAGGCAACACCATCAACGTGAACGACCTTTGCGGAGATGGAGAATATACTTTGGGAACAGCCATAAAAGCTGTTGTTGACCTTGAGAAAGAAAGCGGGTTCTCTTATTTGAAAAGCGGTATCGTCCTTACATTCAAGACTGCGGAAAGTGATAAAAATGGCGCACCTGTATGGCTTGCCTATCAGTTCACACGCGATAAGAGTGACATCAGCCCTGATGATCTGAAACCGTGGGTAGCATTCGGCAGTGGCGGAAGCAAGGTGGAAACATCCGACAAACCGGCAGAGGGAGGAAAAGATGCCCTTTCCACAGGCGGGGCATACATAATGCAGGAGAAAGCTATCGGCGGATTTGATGAAGAAAGTGATGAAGACTACATTTACTACAAAGCCACCAATCTGAATGGCGGACAGATAGAGGATATTGTGCTTAAAATACCCAAAAATGGAGGTGGTGGCGGCTCCAGTGAGGATAGTACATTGTCTATCTACTTCGAGGAAGCCGCTCCTATTATGGCATTCGGCTCAGAGATAAAAATCAATGTAGCTTTGCGTAGTGTCAGCTATCCTGATGGTAACGAGGTGCTTGGTGTCATTCGTAACATCACTATTATTGATGCAAGCACCGGACTGACATTATCCAGTGAGGATATGAACACTGTAGGCTCTGCAAGTGCGACCGATTACAAGTTTGAACTTGACTTCACAAGTTATTTCAGCAGTGCCGCCAGCAAAAGCTTCTTTGTGCAAGCTACAGATTCGGATGGAAATACCAAGAAAAAAGCCATTACCATTATGGCTGTGGATATTACCGTAGAACAACCCATGGCTTTGAATTACACAAGTGATACTATCCTTGTTGCAGGTGGTCCGGCAAAAAATATCGGACAATTCTATAAATTCCCTAATAACACTTCATCCATTCTTGCAGTAGTGGAGATGTTCTATAATGGAGAATGGAAGAAACTTGGTGAAGCAACGGTAAGCGACAGTTATACCAAAGGCATCTCTGTCAATCCAACAAATGTATTCGGTGGCGGAGAAAGACTTTCGCATGGCGCATATCCTGTACGAATATACGGTACGGAGAAGAAATCCGGAGTAAAGGGAAACACCATCTATTCCGCTATCATGTGTGTGGACGAAAACAGTAATACTCCCATCGTCGCCATCAGGTTCAATGACAAGAACAACGGCACGTTACGTTTATATGACAACCTTACCGTAGAGGTGGCTGCGTATACTCCCGGCAAGACTGAAACGCATGTAGATGTTTTCTACAGCGAGGAGAAAGTTACAGCTGTGGAAGCTATGATTGCCGAAACGGTTACAGTGAACAAGCAGATAAGCGGATATAGTACGGACGGAAGCCAAAGTATTACCGTACATGCCGAAAGTGGCGGTGTATCCACCAATGAAATCAAGGTTACGATAAAAGGGAGTGCCATTGATATAGCGATCAAGGACGGTGCTTTGTTCGGATATGATTTTTCTACACGTAGCAACAGTGAGAGCGATCATACTATCACACATAACGGAGTGACAATGGATGTACGAGGTGCAAACTGGTCAAGCAACGGATTTGTAGACTTTCTTAAGGAGCGTTCTTTGCGTATTGCAGAAAATGTAACAGCTGAAATATTGGATTACCATCCTTTTGGAAACGCATCAGTGGAAACTACGAGCGGATGTGCCATCCAATTTGCCTTTGCCACCAAAAATATCAAGGAAGCTGATTCAAAGCTGATAGAATGCTATGACCCTGATAGCGGAGCCGGTTTCTATGTCTGTGGAAATAAAGCTGCGATATACTGCAAGACCGGACAACCGGCTTTGGTGGAACGCTCATTCCGACAAGGTGAAAAAATTACCATGGCCGTAGTTGTAGAACCATCTACCATTTATGTATCACGTGGGGGAAGCAATTATTCCTGTATCAAACTGTATTTGAATGGTGAAAAGGTCGGCTGTATAGGATATATCAGTAATAGCGGTGCTATCCTTAATTCAAAAACCATAACATTTGACGGAACGGAAGGAGACTTGTATTTGTATTATGTACTTGCCTACAACAGTCATTATGAATGGGCGCAAGCTTTTAGAAACTATTTGTGCAAGTTGACTGATACTTCAGCAATGATACAGGAGTATGAAGCGGAGAATGTGCTTGATACACAGAATCGTCCGACAATAGAAGCCCTTTCCGCAAAAGGCATACCTTATTATGTGGTCGTGTCAGACCAGCAAACTTTTGACACGTTTGACGGTGATATTGATACAAGCAAGAAGTTCAAATGTACGTTGTTCTATTATCATCCGACTATGCCGTGGAGAAGTTTTAAGGCTATCAATGTGCAATGGCGCAGGCAGGGAACCACTTCGGCAAAACGGCCTATCAAGAACGACCGTTTCTATCTTCAAAAGAATGATGGTTGGGAGGTAACTCCTATTTATCCGGATTATGACAGTGAAGATGCTCAAATATCATATAAACTGATGAAAATAGGTTATGTCCGTGTAGGCGAAGATTCTATTCCGGTAAAAATAATAACGGTGAAAGTGGATTATTCCGACAGCTCCAATGCCAACGACTGCGGTGTGTGCGGTTTGATGAATGCCACATTTCGTGCACTCGGAAGTAATTACCTGACTCCTGCCCAACGTTCATTCGATGGAACTTGGGCAAAGAGTGACATATCATTAAAGGGATTGGAAATGAATCACTCGACAGCCAATCATCCCATTGCCGCATTCCGTGCTACACAGAAAAGCTTGACAGACGCATGGTTTCATGCAAAAGGAAACTGGAAAGAGGATAAGGGAGAGCAGGTTGCGCTTGGGTTTAAAGATACTCCCGGTTACAATAAAGGCTGCGTGAACTATGGAGATTTTGTGGAATATTTCGGACAAAATGGCGAAAGCCTCGACCAGATAGAAACACGTTTTAAGAATGATATTACCACCGATAAAGAAAAGCTTTATCTTCTTTCCCTATATTGCGGGCAGGACTACCGGTTTATGTCATACGAACGGGGAGAGTGGACGCGACAAGCCGGAGAGATGAAGCAGGAAAACGGCAAGTGGAAGATTACAGGCAAGGTCCTTAATCCGGTAAGCGGTTACGAATTGCTCACATATGATGGAATGAACTGGTGGCAAGGGGTTGGCAGCGTTGAAGACATGATGGAACCTACTACCGCAGAGTCCTCGTGGGTAACGAAACTCAAACTCGGACAGGAAACCTACCCGATGTGGACAAGGTACTTTGAATGCATGATAGACGATGACCAGCTACAGATAGACTTGGCTATGGGACGGAAAGTTCCTTATGACCTTTATCAAGTCCTGAAATTCTGTGATAGTTGCGATTATGCCAAGGAAGAACTCGCAGGGAAATGGCAGGAAATTTGGAAGACACAGATGTGGAAATACATCAATCCGTACTCATTGGTTTCCTATTATCTTTTCACCGATTATCTTGCCGCTGTCGACCAACAGGCGAAAAACATGCAACCGATGTTCTTCCTTGAAGACGGCTGCAGCGTCAAGGACGGTGTTTATAGCGGAGCAAACGGTATGGAAGCACGAAGAATGTATCTTAATAAAGTTTATGACTGTGATACCTGTAACGGTAAGGATAATGACGGCGGGCAAACCATTGACCCGGAAGTTGACCCCGGTGACCTGACAAACAGTGCATACGCCGGAAGAGGAAGCGTGCTTTGGAATGATATACGTGGTCAGCAGACTATGGATGTAGACCAAAATGCCAATACAATTACATTGCCTGCAATAGCAGATACGATGCGTTCGCTTCCCGATACACTTGGAATCGGTGCCGGACCGTTTTCTCCCAAGGGGGCTGACTATTATTTTGTAAAACAGATAATGAAAAAATGGCCTAAAGTTGTTTCAAGTTATGACGGAGAACGGAAGTATATCAAATATACAGGATATAACGACCTCTATTTCTATGCATTGCAAGGGCTGGGACTGACATCTCTTCCCGCTTTTATAGAACAACGCTGGCGCATCCGTGACGGATACTACCGCTGTGGGGATTTCAAGGCGGAAAGCGGTTATATTGGTGGACGTATCGGTGCAAAAGAAGGTGCAGTCATCAGATTTAAAGCGGCCAAGAGTGGGTATTTCGGTATCGGTAACGATAGTGGAAACATTACACAGGGAATCTTTCTGAAGGCAGGGGAAAGCGGTACATTCACAGATTTCCAGCATGGGGAAAACATCATGCTGTACATATATCAGGCAGACCGCATGAGCATGATAGATTTAAGTGAAGTAAGTATTGACCCTCAATTCGGGAATACCCTTTCAAAAATGTCGTTGCTACAGGAACTGTATCTCGGTAGTGAAAATCATAAGGAATGGAAAATGTCGCCCGGAAACACCGGATTTCTTACCAATTTGGATTTAGGAGACATGCCGTTTCTCACTACATTGGATATTCGAAACACGGAAATTATAACCGTCAATTGCTCAAAGTGTCCACGAATGGAGAGTGTGCATGCCGATAATACTTCTTTGTCTGCAATAACGTTTGCTGAAACTTCTCCGATAAGTACGCTTGCCCTTCCCGGTACTATCACTGAACTTGTATTGAACAATCTGCCTAATCTGACTTATCCCGGCGGGCTTTCTCTTGGTGGTGTCAGTAAGGTTACAAAAATATTCGTGAATGAATGTCCGTATATTGATACGATGACTCTGTTGGAACAGGTGGTCAATGCAAGTGAATTGAAAACCGTCCGTATTCCCAACGTAAATGCTACGGCGAGTGTTGAAATGCTTCGTTCCATAAAAAACGGTGGGGCTATAGGATTGGATGCGAATGGTAATGCGTACGATGAAAAAGGACAGTGTAGCGGAATAACCGGACGATGGATATTGGTCGAACTGATAGAGCAGAACGAAATCGAAGAGCTTGTCCGGTATTTTCCCCAACTTGAACTTCATAATTCGCAGTTCTCTATTGTGAAAATCAGCGATACGGTAGACAATGATTCGTGTGAGAAGTATAGCAATCCCGAAAACAAGACGGGGGCGGATTATGGCAACACATATATTCCAAGCGGGCATACCCTTGCCATCAAGAAAGGATGCCATGCCTATAAATGCTCATTCAACACGAAGAAAAACCAGATGGAAGGCGTGCAGTTAAGCGATACGGATTTCAACTACCTGAAAAACGGCAGCAGCTTTGACATAACGGACACCGCTGGAGAGGGCTTTGATATATTCTGGCATGCTCCGCACCATTGGTACAAGGGAGTGAACGACTACAAGAACCAAGTAAAGTATTTTTTCCCTTCTATAACAGAGACCGAACCGCTCTCAACTGCATTGCATAGAAGAAAATCCCTGTTGTCGGAATTGCTATATATGGAAAATACCGGAGTGTATGCGATTGATGCCGTTGTCGGTGAAGTCATAGGCGAGGATGTCATAACCACCGCATCCAATACGAACAGCTACAAGATGGATGTGAGAGGAATGAAGCAGGTAAGATGGCCCGGTCTGAACCATGCCCGGCTTGGAGGCGTGTTCACTGATGAAAACAACCGTGTGCTCAGTACGTTCATCATGTCTGTAAGCCATACCTATTTTGACTTCAACATCGGTGATTATGTGTTCTGTGACATACCTAACGGTGCAAAATGGTTTTATTTCACTTCTTTCCGTGACATTGGCGACATAGAGTGCCTTGTTGTAGACAGCAGCAGTATTGAAGCCATAGAACCCGAATGGACCGAACACACGGTTGGCGACAACGACAGTCTGGTCGGTGTATATCCTATTACCGTTGACGGTTTGAAGATGCCACGCAGCCTTTCCGGTGATATACGTTCGAAGAAAGGCAACGGAACGTCCGTTACATCTAACGAATGGAAATACGACAGTGAGGGTAATCCTATTGAGATGCCTATCGGCGGTTTGAATTACACGGCAAAGGATTTCCAAAACATCTGCCGCTTACGTGGAGTCGGCTATCAGTTGCAGGATTACGAACAGCATAAAGAGATTAGCAATCTATGGTGGGCTTTGAGCGGAACAACCAACGAACAGTCGGTTGTGGGCAATGGCGGACATGACAGCATTTTGAATAAACTGGATTCCATTGGCATGGCTGACAGCAATAATACCGGCAATACGCTCAACTCCATACTTGGATTGAAGCATTATGTGGGTTGTGATTCAGAATGGATGGACTATATCGCTTTTAATGTGCCGAGCTATGAAGCGTTCTACAAGGCAAAATGCACGGAGAACGACAGTTCATATCCAATAGATTATACAGCGCATATTTATGACCCCGTAAACAAAACCGAACGGACTGTTAAAACAGTTGACGCTTCCAATGGAAATTGTGTCGTGCGCATAGTACATGGTGCCAAGTGCGATGTATTGCCCAGCAGAGTACACAAGGGAGATACAAGTATGTATGTAACACATTATGCAGCAGGATTTTGGATAAGTGGAAGCCGAGGCCGTTGTGTTTTGCGGTCCGGCAACAACTCGAATGCGAACAGCGGTCTCGCTTA
>OGMZ01000091.1_pt1 | contig 69523 bp, 54 predicted proteins | sample 1573361 | NCBI WGS metagenome assembly OGMZ01 (sample SAMEA2581995, study PRJEB24529) | metagenome | biome: Human gut stool | place: China | collected 2011
ATCTCGCCGCGCTACCTTGCGAACATTGAGAACAAGGGGCAGCACCCAAGTTTACAGATATTCTTTGAGCTGATACAGCGTTACCATATATCCGTAGACCAATTCCTTTTAGAAACGCCGCCGGAGAAGAACACGCAGCGGCGGCAGCTTGACGCGCTTCTTGACGGTATGAGCGATACAGGCATACGGATTGTAACCGCAACGGCAAAGGAGATTTCCGAAGTCGAAAAAGAGGGCGAATAGGAATGTCCGACTTAAAACTGAACAGGATTTAGAAAGCGTTGTAATCTTTTTTGAGGTTGCAGCGTTTTTCTTTTGCGTAAGTTTGGCAAAATCGCTTTTTCTCCGTAGTAGGTGATAAGAGCCTAAAGGATAAAAACATTCGTAGCAAGCATAGGAAGCGGGTACCCACTTCCGTATTTTCCCCTCCCGCGCTGCGGCGCGTCGGTTGAAAATTGCTTGTTGGGAAGTGTCCCAAACCCTCGGAACGGAAAGGAAAGGAGCGAATACATGAACGGACGCAAAAGAACGGTGCAAATCAAATTCAGAGTGACGGAAGCGGAACGGGATTTAATACTGGAAAAAATGAAGCTCGTACCCACCCGGAACATGGCGGCATATCTGCGGAAGATTGCCATTGACGGGTATATCATTCAGATAGACCATGCCGATATAAAGGCAATGACCGCAGAGATACAGAAAATCGGTGTCAACGTCAACCAGATAGCACGCCGCGTAAACGCGACGGGGAACGCATACCAAGAGGACATAGAGGAAATAAAGGGGGTGCTTGCGGAGATATGGCGGTTACAAAGATTAAGCCTATTAAAAGCACTCTAAGCAAAGCCCTTGACTATATCGAAAACCCGGACAAGACGGACGGAAAAATGCTTGTGTCCTCTTTCGGCTGCTCCTATGAAACGGCAGATATTGAATTTGAATATACCTTGTCCCAAGCACTCCAAAAGGGGAACAATTTAGCCTTTCATCTGATACAGTCCTTTGAGCCGGGGGAAGTCGATTATCAGAAAGCCCATGAAATCGGAAAGCAGCTTGCCGACGCGGTAACAAAGGGGCAGCATGAATATGTACTCACGACGCACATTGACAAAGGACACGTCCACAATCACATTATTTTCTGCGCCGTAAATTTCGTAGACCACCGCAAATATAATTCCAACAAAAGGAGCTATTACGGCATACGGAACATGAGCGACAAGCTGTGTCGGGAAAATGGCTTGTCCGTCGTCGTTCCCGGCAAGGGCAGCAAGGGAAAGAGCTATGCGGAGTACCAGGCAGAAAAGACGGGTACAAGTTGGAAAGGCAAGCTAAAGATTGCCGTTGACGCGCTTATCCCCCAAGTTTCCAGTTTTGAGGAATTGTTGCAGCGGTTACAGGCGGCGGGCTATGAGATAAAGCCGGGGAAATATGTGTCATGCCGCGCCCCCGGACAGGAACGCTTCACCCGTCTTAAAACCCTCGGCGCGGATTATACAGAGGAAGCCATAAGGGAACGGATAGCGGGCAGACGGGCAAAGGCGGCGAAAGCCCCCAGAGAGCAGCGCGGCGTTTCGCTGCTTATCGACATTGAGAACAGTATCAAGGCGGCGCAGAGTAAGGGCTATGAACAGTGGGCGAAAATCCACAATCTGAAACAGGCAGCAAAGACCATGAATTTCTTGACGGAACATAAGATTGAACAGTACGCGGATTTAGTCAGCCGGATTGAAGAAATGGCAGCGGAAAGCGGACAGGCGGCAGACGCATTGAAGGACGCGGAAAAGCGGCTTGCGGACATGGCGGTGCTTATCAAGAATGTTTCCACCTACCAAAAGACAAAGCCCGTCTATGACGCATACCGCAAGGCAAGGAACAGGGAGAAGTACCGCGCCGGACAGGAACAGGCGATTATCCTACATGAAGCCGCCGCAAGGTCGCTGAAAGCGGCGGGCATTGCAAAGCTCCCGAACCTTGCCGCGCTGCAATCGGAATATGAAGCCCTCCAAGCGCAGAAAGAAGCCCTTTATGCCGACTATGGGAAGCTGAAAAAGAAAGTCCGGGAATACGATATTATCAAGCAGAACATTGACAGCATTTTACAGGCAGACAGGCAGCCGGAACGGGAAAAGGGAACAGAGCGCGGATAAGGATAGCAAAATCCCCGCCGCTGTGCTATGATAGGGCTATCAAAAAGCAGAGGAGCGTTGAGCATGGAAAACCAGAAAATGCCGGAATATGAAACCATACGCGCCGCCGTTGCCGGGGAAAAATGGGCGGTGGAGAAAGTCGTGGAGTGCTACAAGGACGAAATCGACAGGCTATCGACGGTAGCGGTCAGACAGCCGGACGGAAGCACGAAACAGGAAATCAACGAAGATATGCGCCAGTCCATCACAAAGAAGCTGATAGAAGCCCTCCCGCAGTTCCCGCTTGAAGAAATGGAAAAGGGAAATGTCAGATAGGCAAAAAAAGAACAGGGCGCGGAAGCCAGTATATGACTTCCGCGCCCTGTCTTTTTATGGGTGCTGTTTTCGTGAATGTTACGCAGTAGAACGCCATTTTTGGGGGTAAAGGTATAAAGTATCGCCTATCCGATTTTCACGCCCGGAAAGCCCTGTAAATCAAGGGATTTTCCGCGCCTACTGCGTAACAGGGGCGCGTCTTTTCCTCATGCGCTCGGCGGCTTGTCTGCGGGTGATACGTTTCCGGCAGACGGGGCAGTATTTGACACTGTTAGAGGTTGACGCAAAGAACGCGCCGCACTCGGTACATTTCTTCTTATCCCCTGTCTGGTAAAGCTCCGCATAAAGCAGCCTGTCGGCGGGAAGCACCGCAACCCGGAACCACTTGCAGAGAAGCGAATAGGAAATGAGCTGCGGACATACGCACTCGTCCCCGTCGTCCAGTAAGATACAGTTCCCGTTATCATAATTGCAGCACGTCCGGCGCACAAGGGCGTTGACTTTCCGGCTCTGGGGCGGCGTCAGCCGCTTAACCCCGTTCATACTTCATCAGCGGCGTAAATGGGAAGCTCTGCAAATTCCGCTTCGGTCAAAGCGTCCACTTTGGAAAGGGTGCGCTTTGCAAGCTCCCGCATATCCGCGTCCATGTAGGGCAGCGCGGCGTTGACATTCTCAATCAAAGCCCGCTTGCCGCCCTCGTTGTAAATGCTCAAAAGGTTTGTTTCTTCAACAGTCAGTCTAATCATGCTCATACCTCCATATCGTGATTTTTTGTTTTTGCCGCCGCCTTTTTCGGGGCGGTCTTTGCCTTGTCTGCTTTAAGCTGCGCCCGGATAGAGGGGCGGGGCTTCCTTATCTCCCTGTCCCGGTTCTCCCCCTTGTCAATCAGCGCATACGTCCCATGTCTGCCCTCGATTTTGGAAAAGGAAAGGGTCTTGTAGGGCAGCATGGAGAAAAGGCGGTCAGTGTCCTTTGTGGCTGCAAGCCGCATGAACGCCGGGGAAAGCTCTGCCATGAAATGGGTCTTGTTCGGGCTGTTCGGCTCGTAATGCCGCTTCATTTCCCGCACAATGCGCCGCGCTTCCGTTTCAATCAGCCCGTCCCGCAAAGCGGCAATATGCGCCTTGAAATCCCCCGGCGAAAGCTGCTCCCGGCTGCGCCGTTCTTCCTGTAAGAGCGATTGCAGCGCGTCCGGGTCGTTGGGTACGGCTTCAAAGCGTTCAAATTTCCCAAGCTGCGGGTCTGGGGTTCCGTCAAAATATCTCCCGGCTTCCTGTACCCTTTCCCCATGCTCATAAATCAGCTTCACCGTATCGGCGGGCAGCTCCTTTTCCTTGACGCGCTCATAATGTTTAGAGTAGTCCAGTTCGTACAGATTGCCCTTGATTTTCCCGCGCTCCTTTCCCGTCAGCTCGATTGCATAGGCAAGAACGCGGTCGCTTGTCTGCTCCATGTAGAAACGCCATGTGTTGTGGGGCGCGGTGTCTTTGAGGAAAACGTCGCGCTCCCGGAAACAGTGCGTCCCGGACGGGCGGCAGAACCACAAAAGTGTTTTGTCCTCCCTGTGGGGGCTTGCCGCCGCCTTTGCGATAATCTCTTTGTCAATGTCTAAGTCGCTCTGGTAAAAGCCTGTGTTCTGCTTCATAATCGCTTCAAGGGAAGCAAACAAATCCATGTTTTCAAATTTGCTCTGTTCCGGCATGGGTCAGCTCCTTTCCAAGTCCTGTGACTTCTGCTTTGCGTTTTTCTTCTGTGCCTTTTCCTTGTCGGCTCTAAGCTGCGCCCGGATAGAGGGTTTCTTTTCCGGCTTCGCTCCCTTGCCGCGCTCCTTGTCGGCTTTGACAGCGTTAGCCAGGTCAACAAGGGAAATCTGCTCGCCCGCCTTTACCTTTGCTTCCAGTTCGTCAACGGTGGGGGTGTTGTTGATGATACCGTCAATCATGTTCCCGTTCTGCTCTGTGGTCTGCTCGGCGGTTTTCAAGGGATTGTCCCGCTGCGCCTGTTCTGCGGCAACGGCAAACGCCCGCGTCCCATTCCCCATAATCAGATACTTTCCGTCGTCCGACTGGTGGTGAAAGCCATATCCGGCGGCTTCTATCTGCTCCCGGCTCATGGCGGTCACATGGAAAGTCCCCCTCGGTGTCTTGACAGTTTCGCCCGTTTCCAAGTCGTCCGGGGTAAGCTGCTTTTGCTCCTGTAAAAACTCCGGCACTTCCCGAAAACCTACACTGTCAACGAAATGCGCCGCGTCCTGTCCGTCCTGATGAAGCACTACCACGTCGGAAACGGAAAGGCTGTGTCCCTTAAAATCTTTGGGGTGGTCGATATTGAAACAGGTGTAAATATCTTCAAGGGAAGTTTCCGGCGCAAGGGGCGCGGAATAGACAAGCTCATAGTTCGCCCTGTCAACCACATTTCCCGCCGCCTGCAGGCGGTCGTATGGCTCAAAGCGGAAATCCCTTGTTTCGTCCCCGCCCTTTATCTGGTAAATGGAAAAGGTGTCTTTGTCCTGTCCGGCGGTCTGCGCCGTTTCCTGTGCCTTTGCGTAAAGCTGCTTCACGTCGCCCTCGGTCAGCTCGCCGCTTTTGAGCTGCCCCATAAGCTCGCGGCATTTCTCCGGCGTTCCCGTATAAAGCACGTCGCCCATTTTCGCCCGCCCGTTCTCCTGTGTCACATAGGCTTGCAAGAGGTAGCTGTTTTCCCGGCTGTCGCTGTAAAGGTTCCGGCGCACTCTGTAAATCGTTTCCGGGGTAAAGGCTTCTTTCGGGGCTGCGCCCGCTTTTTCCTGTGCGCCGGATTTTCCCGGTGCGGCTGCTTCCGGCTCCGGCTTCTCCGGCGCGGCTTCCTGTCCCTCTCTGGTGGGCTGCTCCTGTCCGGCGGTCTGCTCCTTGTCCTGTGCCTTTTGCAGCTCCGCTAAGTTCTCGTCTATGGAATTGATAATCTCGGCGGCTGCGCTGCGTATCGTTTCAAGGGAGCTTTTCAGCTCGGACAGCTCCCGCCCGCTGCTCCACCCGGCGACATAGCCGAAAGAGTAGTCCGACGTGTCAAGCCCGTAATGTTGGCAGACAGTATAGGCGACGCTTTCCGCTTCGACTTCGCGGGTGCGGCGGTCAACGTGGGGCTGCTGCTCGTCCTTTGGCGCGTTGAGGTCAATGTCGTGCAGCTTCGCATGGGCGATTTCGTGAATAGCGGTCTTTAAGGTCTGTAATTCGCTCATGCCCTCGTTGATAGCAATGCGCTTGTCCTCCAAGTGGTAGTAGCCATGAGAGCCGCCCTCGATATTCTCAAAGGCGATAGGAACGGGGGAAGTCTTTTCAAGGGCTGCGAAAAAATCCTTGTAGCGGTCAACGTCGCCTGTCAGCTCGTCAACCGCAATGTCCGGCAGCTCCTTTCCCTCGGTCTGGGAAACGTCAAAGACGGATACCACCTTGTAGGCGGGTATGGTGACTTCCTTTTCCTCGGTGACGGGCTTCCCGTCCTTGCCGATAACGGGCTTCTGCGTGTGCGGGTCGATTTTCTGCATTTCCTGTTTGATTTTATAGGGTGACGGAGCAATGATTTTAATTCCCTTTTGCCCTTTCATCACGTTTCGTTCAAAGTTGTTCTTCCAAGCGGAAAAGCCCGCCACAAGGGAAGCGTCCGGCTTCTGCATGGCGATAAGGACGGTGTTTCGGAAGCTGTAATTATGGAATTTTGACATGACTTTCAGATATTCCCGGTAACGCTCGCTGTCAAAGAGTTCCGCAATACCCTGTTCCAGACGGTCGGTAATCTCTTTGAGCTTTTCGGCGGGCTTCTCGCTCGTCAGCACGATAGGGATAACCGGGCGCGGCTCCTGTGGCTGCTCTGCGGTCTGCGCCGTTCTCTGCCCCGGCGCGGCTGCGTCCATTTCTACCTTTGACGGGTCGGGTCTTTCCGGCTGCGGGGGCTGCGGCGTTACCCGGTATTCCTCCGGCACGTCGCGCCCGTCGTACCATTCTGTAAAGGTGTTGCGGTTGTTGTAGATATAGCCCTTTTCGGTAAACATACCGTCGTCGTTAATGGAAGCGTCCCGCCCGTATTCCTCATACATGAAATACTTTTTCGCTTCTTCGGGAAGTTCCGGTTCTTCCAGTTCATCAACCAGATAACGCCCGTATTCTTCTTCATTGTGGACGGACGGATAAATCCAGTAGCAGTCAAGGTTCTGTGCAAGGTTGATAATGTCCTGTAAGCTGTCGGCATGGTCGCCGTATTCAATGGCTGCAATGAATTTCTCCCGGTCGTCGTCAAACTGCATTTCCAAGAGCTTCCCTAAATAGTTCAGCTCGTCGGGGTGGGAATACTCGCTTAAATGCTCCGTCAAGCCGGGGATAGTGGATTGAAATTCTGTGAAATGCCATTCCTCATAGTGCTTGAAGTCAATCCCGATACGGTCAAAGACTTCTTTCAGATGTTCGGCAGTCGTGGGGAATGTCACCCATTCGCCCGCGGGTCTGCCCTCGGTGTACTTCCCAAGATTGGAAAGATAGCCGCTTAAAATCGGTTCTGCCATTTGTTCGCTCCTTTCTTTTTCAATCATGCGGTGCATAAGCTCAAAATCCTCAATGCTCATGCTCCCGTCAAATACATAGGGGTTAAAATCCTCCCCGTCCCGGTAGGGCTTTTCGGAAAAGGGAAGCCCCGCTTCATGGGCGGCTGCCCTCGCTTCCTCGATAACCTCCGGGGGAAGCCTGTCGTCATGCGCTCCGATAAAACCGTCAATGTCGTTCATGCTGTTTTCGTAGTGGTAACGCACTCCGGCGGTCAGCTCGTCAAGGCTCATGTCCTCGCCTAAATGCCCGCAATAGTAGCCGTTTAAGATAACGGCGGCGGGGTCAATGCTTTTTATTTCCTCTAACCGGCTCCTGTCCTCCGGGTAGAGCGTATCGTCCATATCAAGATGAAAATATTCCGCGTTCCATGAACGCCCCTGTTTCCAGAACGCCACCCATGCGATACCGTCCCTAAGCTCGTCTTGATAGTCCTTTACGGTGTCCCGTAAACTTGCCATAGTGAAAAACCTCCTTTCTCTGCGGCAGCGTCATAAGCTGCATTTTTTGGCTGCATGGTCTACTACGGGTACGCCCGCATTTCTGCCAAATATTTTTGAAAATTTTTAGAGGGTGAAGCCCTCCGCAAAAGAGGGTTTGGGAAACTTCCCAACAAGCAAAATCCCCGTCCGGCGCGTCAGCGTCGCAACGGGGATTTACGGAAGTGGGTACCCGCTTCCTATGCTTGCTATTCAAGTTTTTAGTTCTTCTGTACTTCGATACGGTAGTTGACGTATTTTCCGCCAGTGTCAGCCAGAACGATAGTTCCGTCGTAGGTCTTGCCTGTTTTCGGGGAGTAGAGCTTCTTTACATTTGCCTTGCCGGATTTAAGGAGCGCGGCGGCAATCTTCGCGGAAAAAGCGGTCTTGCGTTCCTCGAAAAAGCGGTCGTTCTTCCACATGACAAAGGCACATTCTTTGTTGCTGCAATAATAGTTTTTCTTCCCCTCATGGACGGGGGAACCGCAACGGGGGCATTTGCCGACAGAGGGCTTTTCCTCCCGGAACAAATCCTTTTTCCCGTCAAGTGCTGCGGCGTGTGTCCGCACAAGCTCCCGCGCCATAGCTTCAATGCCGGACAGAAATTCGCCGGGGTCTGCGGCTCCCTTTGCTATCTGCGTCAGATTGTTTTCCCATTCTGCGGTAAGCTGCGGGGAAGTGAGCATATCCGGCAAGATTGATACAAGGGCGGCTCCATTCTGCGTGGGGATAAGCTGCTTGCCTTTGCGCTCTGCAAAGCCGCCCTTTACCAGTTTTTCAATGACGGCGGCGCGGGTGGCGGGAGTGCCAAGCCCCCGGCGTTCCGCGTCCGGGTCGGTGTCCCCGTTCCCGGCGCGTTCCATAGCCGACAAAAGGCTTGCTTCGCTGTGGGGCTTCGGCGGCGTTGTGATATGCTCCGTTACTTTTGCGGCGGGGTTAGGAAAGCCCTGTCCCTCGGAAAGCTCCGGCAGCGTCACGTCTGCATTTTCCCCGTCCTCCGCTTCGGGCTTATCTTTCAGCGTCGCCCGGTATCTGCGTTCCATCTCTTTCCAACCGTCAGAAATAACAGTCTTTCCCCGCACCGTAAACTCCGTATCGGCGCATGAGAAAACCGCCGTAACCGCTTCAAAGATATGCGGCTCGGCGGTGGCAAGGAGCAGACGCGCCCCCGCAAGGGTGAGGATATTTCTCTCGCTTTCCGGCAGCGCGTCCGGGTCAGCCTTTGCAAGCTCCATAGTGGGAATGATTGCGTGGTGGTCTGATACTTTTTTACTGTCTGTTACCTTTGCAACCTCCGGCGTGAAGTCCGCGCCCGCCATAAAGGGGAGCTTTTCGCAAAGCAGCGCGATAATGCCCGCTGCGGTGCCGCCCATGTCGTCAGTAAGAAAGCTGCTGTCCGTCCTCGGATAGGTAAGCAGTCTTTTTTCATAAAGGGCTTGTGCAAGGTCAAGGGTCTGTTTCGCGGTGTAGCCGAAAATGCGGTTCGCTTCCCGCTGCAAAGAGGTAAGGTCAAAGAGCTTCGGCGGGGCTGCGGTTTTCTTCTCTCTAGTAAGGGAAACGCATACCGCCGTTTCTGTTTCGCAAGCCCCTTTCAGCGCGGCGGCTTCTGCCTTGTCTGAAATCCTTTCGCTTGCCGCTTCCGCGCCGGATAAATCAAGGCGAACATGATAATATTTTTCTTTCTGGAAATGGGAGATAGCCGCGTCCCGGTCGGTGAGCATTTTTAAGGTCGGGGTCTGGACGCGCCCCACGTTCAAGGTCTTTCCATACAGGCAGGAGAAAAGCCGGGTGGCGTTAATGCCGATAAGCCAGTCAGCCTTTGCGCGGCAGAGGGCAGACGCAAAGAGCGCGTCGTAGTCCCGCCCGTCTTTGAGGGAAGCAAAGCCCGCCTTAATCGCCCCGTCCTCCATTGAGGAAATCCACAAGCGGCGCATGGGCTTCTTGCAGCCCGCCGCTTCGTAGACAAAGCGGAAAATCAATTCTCCCTCGCGCCCCGCGTCGCAGGCGTTCACCACTTCGGAAACGTCGGCGCGGTGCATAAGCTCTTTTAAGGTCTTGAATTGCTTCCCCTTGTCCGGGTCAACGGCGTACTGCCATTCCTCCGGCAGAATGGGTAAGCTGTCAAAACTCCATTTTTTATATTGCTCCCCGTAGGCGGCAGCTTCCGCAAGCTGTACCAAATGCCCGACGCACCATGAAATGAGGTAGCCGACGCCCTCGATATATCCGTCTTTCTTTTCCTTAACGCCAAGCGCGGCGGCGATAGTCTGCGCCACGCTCGGCTTTTCTGCAATCACAAGTCTAAGTGCCATGAAAAAATCCTCCTTTCAGCGTTCCGGCGCGGTGTGCTTCTTCTCCTGTGCCTGTTTCAGACAATAGCCGATACAGGGGGATTGCGCCTTATAAGGGCAGCGCACACACGCCGGGGATTTTGGAACGGGCGGCGCACTGTCACGCCGCCCGGTGGGTCTTTGTACCATCATTTTTTCCAAAGGATTTTCGGTGAAAAGCCTCATGCTTCCTCGTCCTCCTGTTCTTCATCAGAAAGCCCGTCCCCCTCGTCCTCGTCGTAATCGTCAAAATCGAAATCTTCAAGGTCGGTGTCGCCCTTGACGTTCTGCTTTGGCTTCATAAACTTAAAATAATAGAACGCGCCCCCGCCGCCAAGAAGTGCCACGACAAGGAAAAGCACAAGCCCGCCTGTATTGCCTTTCTCTTTGGGCTGCTCTGTTGGTTTCTCGGTTTCCGGCTCCGCTTCCTTGCCACTGCAAGCGGTCATGTTGTCCTTGCAGACAGGGCAGCTCACATTTACCTTTCCGGCTTCGCATTTATCGGTGCAACTGCAAACGGCGGGCGGGGCTGCTTCGGTGCTTCCGTCCTCCATAAGTGCTAAGAGGTCGGCTTCGTCCACTTGATTAAGGAAATGTACGGTGTCCTCGCCCTCGTCGTCCCGGTCAATGAGGATATAAAAGTAATTGCCGTTTTTGGTCGTTACGGTGATAAGCTGCTTGTTGCCGCCGAAATCGTCTACAAGGGTCGCGTTCCCGTCCGGGGTAAGGGGTTCTTCCTTTTGGGGTTCCTCGTAGACAACGCCGCTGTCGTTGGTGTCGTCCTCTCCCTCCGGGGTCTGTGCAAAAGCGGTGACGGAAAAGCCGCCCATAAGTACAAGGGCGGCGCAAAGTGCGGTCAAGGTTCTAAGGATTTTCTTATTCATTCTCGGTGTCCTCCATTTCTTCGGTGTCATGGTCTGCGGGTTCTGCGGGGTAGCCCGGCGCGGCTTCCATGCCCGGAATACCGCCCCCGGAAAGCATAGCGGAAAGCTCATGCGGGGAAAGGCGCATGGAGCGCACAAGCTGTACGATTTGCAGGTTTTCCGCTTCGGTTTTCTGCGCTTCAAGCCCCCTTAATTTGTTCTGGTACTCGGTGATTTTCTCGCGGGTCTTTGCAATCTCCCTGTCGATACGTTCAATTTTGTTCATAGCCATAAATAAATTTCTCCTTTCTTTGCTCAAAAATATGTTAATTCCAGTTCATCAGCCCATAGCCTTTGATACAGGAGTAATTGACGGGGTAGCTCTTTATCTTGCAGGCGTCGCCGGAATTGCCCTCGACGGTATAGACGCGCTCCCCGTCCGTTCCGATAACAAGCCCCACATGGTCTGCGCTCCCGTCCCCGTCCCAGTCGAAAAAGATAGCGTCGCCGGGGGCGATATTCTCATAGCCCCTCGCGCCCCATTGCCCGCGTGACTGGAACCAGGGTACGCCCTGTGACTGGCACCCGGCAAAGCGCGGCTCGCTCTTTCCGGCTTGATTGTAGCACCATGAAACGAAACAGGCGCACCATTCCACGCGGCTGTTAAATCCGTACCAGCTCCAAAAGGGTCGCCCGCCCACGTTGCCGACTTGCCGCTTTGCAAGGTCTACAACGGCGGTGTTGCCGGGGCGTGTGCCGTTTACAAGCTGTACGCCGCTTAAATCCTCGGACGCGCCCATATCGGGGGAGCCGCCGCCGAAAATCAGCGGTTTGTTTCCGCTTGTTTCCAGATAGACGCGGTACATTTCAAGCTGCTGTGGCGTTAGAAGTTCCTCCGCAATCTCGGAAATGGGCTTGTTCGTCAGCTTCACATTAAGGATATGGTACTCGTAGGGTACTTCCTCGGTGGTCGTTTCCCCTGTTTCCGGGTCGGTGCTTGTTTCTGTGCGGTAGCGGATTTCCGTTTCTTCCGTCAGCGTCAAGGTGTACTGCATGGCAAAGACGCGGTTTAGTTCTGCCTGTGCGCTCTGCGGGGTGTAGGTCTGTAAAAGGGCGGTGAGGTAGGACGCTAACTCATGGGGGTTATGCCCGATACTGTCAAGGTCATAGCGGTATTCGTCATAGCCGGGGTGGGTGCTTTCGATATTGTCAATCTGCTGCTGAAGCTCGTTTTCCTTTGCGGCGTAATTGTTCTCCGTCGCCACAAGGTCGCTGTCCTCCGACGTGTAGGAAGTCCCAAGTATGCCGTTCATCAAGCCGGAGAACATGGAACCGCAAGAGGAAAGCCCCGCCGATACCATGATGAATAAGAGCAGCGCGGCAACGGCGATACATACGCCCGCCGGGTGCCGCCCTACAAAAGCGATTGCCCGTTTGGTTTCCTCGGCGGTTTTCTTTGCCGCTTTCCTTGTATTCTCCGCTGCCTTTTTTGCTGTGGCTGCGCCCCCTTTTTTCGCTGCCTTTGCATACTGCCGCTTGATTTGCTGCTTCTGCATGAAGCGGGAAAGGGGATTGCTCGCAATCTGCGGATTGTCATGTAAGGCTTTGTGGTACTGGAAATCCACATTTGCCTTGAACGCCGCTTTCTCTGCCTTTGCCGCCGCCCGGTAGGGTTTCAGCTTGTGGCTGCGGTAGCCCTCCTTGACTTTCCTCGCCCCGTACTTTGCGCCGCGCTCTGCCAGTTCTTCGGATTTGTGCGCCCCCTCAACGCCGGAATTGTCCTTTTCAACGGAATGTATCTTGTTGTGGACGAAAATACCCGCTTCCTGTGCGGGGCGGGATAGCGGGTTATTGTGGGGCTTATTCTTTCCTATGGGCTTTTCCCGTTCCTCAAAGCGTAGGCGGGTCTTGCCTTTCCCGGTAGCTTCGTCAAAGGTGCGCTCCCGTACAAGTTTCTTTTCTTTGGGGATAGCCGCCTTTGCCGCGTCCAGACGGTCGGCTGCTTTGTCCGATTTTCGGATATACTTTTCAAGCTCCGGCGTTGCCCGTTCCTCGTCGGTAAACTGCAAGCGGGAAGATTTTTCTTTTGCTGTGGCTTCTGCCTGTGCTTTCCTCGCCGCCTTTTTGCTCGCCTTTCTGGTACGCGCCCCGTCGATACGCTCCAAGACGCGCTCGGCTGCGGCGGTGTCCTGTTCCCGTTCTGCCCCCGGCGCATGGGGAAGTGGCGGCGTGTCGGTTAAGGGCGGGGAAGTTGCGCCGCCCGGTAGGGGCTGCGCTGCCTGTTCCGGCGGCTGCGGTGCTTCGGTCTTTGCAAAGTCCGCGTCCCTTATCCGCTTGCTGATACGTTTCTTTTTCCCGGTGGCGGCGTTTACCTCGACAGCCCCCTCGCGGGTCATTTTCTGCGTGACTTTCTCACGCGCTCGATACTGTTTTATTTTTCTGTCCCTCCAATCCGCGCCCTTGCAAGGGCGCAATACTCGGCGTTTATCTCAATGCCTATATAATGCCTGTCAAGCTGCCTTGCGGCTGCCCCCGTCGTGCCGCTGCCGAAAAAGGGGTCAAGCACAACGCCGCCTTTCGGACAGCCCGCCTTGATACAGGTTTCGGCAAGTTTTGGCGGGAACGCGGCGAAATGCCCGCCCTTGTAGGGAACGGTATTGATAAGCCACACGTCCCGCCTGTTCCGCATGGTCGGCATGAGGGCTTCGTCGTAGTAGCTGCCGCTTCGCGCCCGGTTAAGCCCCTGTACTTTCCCCTGTCCGGGTATTTCGTCCGCATATTTCTGTCCCGCGCTGCGCCCGGTGCGGTACCGCGCCGCCGTTGTGGGGGCTAACGGCTCGGCTATGGCGGCTGCGTCATAGAAATATTTCTTTGACTTCGTAAGCAGAAAGATATGTTCATAGCAGCGGGTAGGGCGGTCTTTCACGCTCTCCGGCATGGGGTTTTCTTTCTGCCAGATAATGTCGCTCCGTAAATACCACCCGTCAGCGCGTAGGGCAAAGGCTAAAAGCCAAGGGATACCGATTAAGTCCTTTTGTTTGCAGCCGGAAACGCGGTTGTTTCTTGCAATCTGCTGTCCGTTTCTGCCTTTCGGGTTCTTCGGGTCTGCATGGTAGCCTTTATTTCCTGTGCCGCAGTAAGTGTCCGCGATATTCAGCCAGAGCGTACCGTCAGAACGCAGTACCCGGCGCAGCTCGCGGAAAACCTCGGTCAGCCTGTCAATGTACTGCTCCGGCGTGTCCTCCCGCCCAATCTGCATATCAAGCCCATAATCTCTAAGCGCATAGTAGGGCGGGCTTGTGACGCAACAGTGTACGCTTTCCTCTGGAAGCTCCCGCAAGGCATAGAGCGCGTCGCGGTTGATGATGGTGTCAGTTTTCAGCCCGTTCATGCTTCGCCTACTTCCTCCGGCTTCGTCGTCATTACCCGGTAAAGCTCGGTGTCTTTCGGGAAGCGGTCTACAAAGGGCAGCACCACGTTCCCGTAGAAGATAAGCCCCTCGCCCGCTTCGGTGTGGGTGACATATTTCATCTGCTGCGGGGAGATGTTGAGCTGCTTTGCAAGGATAGCCCGGTCGCCCGCCGCCTGATTGAGCATGAGGACAAAATCACTGTTTTCAAAGATATTTTCCACCTCGCGGCTTGCCAAAAGGTCTTTGACGTTCTGCGTAATGGCTGTGGGGATACCGCCCCATTTACGGAAACGCTTCCAAATCTCCACGCTGTAAGCTGCCGTCTGTTCCTCTTTTAAGAGCAAATGAAACTCGTCCATATAGTAGCGGGTGGATTTCTTTTCTGCCCGGTTTATTGTTACCCTGTTCCATGTCTGGTCTTGCACAATGAGCATACCTAACTTTTTGAGCTGCTTCCCAAGCTGCTTGATGTCAAAGCAGACAAGGCGGTTAGAAAGCTCCACATTCGTTCTGTGGTTGAATACGTTAAGGCTGCCGGAAACATACAGCTCCAATGCCGCCGCGATACGCGCCGCTTCCGGCTCCGGCTGCTTCAAAAGCTCGTTGTAGAGGTCGCCCAAGATAGGCATTTTCTCCGGGTCGGGGTCTGCAAGGAAAGGGCGGTACACGTTCCTAACGGCGCGGTCAATGACGGTCTTATCGACGGGCTGCAAGCCCTCCTTGCCGCCTATGACAAGCTCGCAGAGGGAGAGGATAAAGTCGGATTTCAGCGCAAGGGGGCTGTCGTCCTCGCTGTAATTGAGGTTAATATCCATAGGGTTCACATACTGGGGCTTCCCGTCAATGCCCTTGCCCGTAGGCGATAACCGTATCACTTGCCCGTCAAGCCGCTGCACAAGGGAAAAATACTCTGCTTCCGGGTCGCAGATAATTATGTCGTCGTCGGTAATGAGGAAAGCGTTTGTCATTTCCCGTTTGGCGGCAAAGGATTTCCCGCTTCCCGGCGTACCCAAGATTAAGCCGTTGGGGTTCTTTAGCTGCTTGCGGTCGCAGAGTATCATGTTGTTAGACAGGGCGTTTAAGCCGTAATACAAAGCCGCGCCCGTCTGAAAAAGCTCCTGCGTGATAAAGGGGATAAAGATAGCGGTGCTTGACGTGGTAAGCCCTCTTTGAATGGGGATAAGGTTCTCCCCAAGCGGTACAGAGGACATAAGCCCCGCTTCCTGTTGGTAGTCAAGGCGGGTCAAGGCGCAGTTGTTCTTCTGTGCAATGCCCGCCGCCGCGAATACGTCATTTTCCAGTTTCCTTTTTGTGTCTGCCATGTTCACCACAAGGAACGTCAAGAGGAACATTCTTTCATTCCGGCTCTGCAAGTCCTGTAAGAGATTTTTTGCTTCGCTGCCAAACGTGGCAAGGTCGGACGGGATTATATCCATGTCGTAGCCGCTGCGTACCGCTTTTTTCTGTTCCTCGATTTTCATTTTGTCAAGGTCGGTGATTTTCCGCTTGATTGTCTTTATGGCTTCGGTCTGGTCGATACTGTGGATATGCAGATTGACGATAACGCCCGTTTCCAAGTCCAGAATATCCGATAAGATACGGTCGTTTAATTCCGGCGCAAGGATTTCAAGGAATGAAACCGCGCCGATTTTGCGCCCCATGCGGAAATAACGCCCCTCGCCAAAACGGAAAGAGGACGGGGCGATAAAGTCCTTTGTGGAAAGCCCGGACGGGGCAAGCCATGAAAAATCAAAGGCAAACTGCCCGCCCTCCGGGTGGAAAATGCCATGCAGCATTTTAAGGCGTTCATAGCCTGTCATGGGGCGGGCAGACACGCCCAAGAGCTTAAAGTTGTTGAGTACGTCCGTTTCGATACGGGCAAGGCGGGATTTCGCCGCGCCCAGACTGTCGGCTTCAATGGCAAAGGTGATATATTTTGCTTTGACAAGCCCGTTGTTGCCCATTGCAAGCTGGTTTTTCAGCATATCCCGGTATTCTGTGCGGATAGAATTGAAAGCGTCCCCCTGTGACGGGATATTGACCGCTTTTTCCGCTTCGCCCCGCTGCGTCCCCTGATTGATGAAAGAGAGCTGCACCGAAACGGAAGCGTCAAAGTAGTTGAGGAAGTCGCACCAGTTCTCAAAAATGGCGGTCTTGTCGTCTGCCTGTGCAAGCTGATAGTTAATATCTTCAAAGGCGACGGTCTTTGAATATTTCCGTCCCGTAACCTTGCAGATACCGTCCGGGTACATCTGGATATAGGGGATTGTCTGCTGCGCGGTGTGCGCTTTCCCGTCGCCCTTTGCCTGTCTGATGATTTCCGCAATCTGCTTTTTCTCGGCGCGGGTGAGCTTGCGGGGCGGGTTAGGCTTTGTGCTTCCCGCCGCGCTGTTTCTTCGTGTTTCCTTTTGCAATCGCTGATACCTCCTTTTCAAGTTTTCTCTGCCGTTCTAAGACGGAATAAAAGTTGTCTGTCCTGTATGGTCGTTCTTTGGGGGCTATGAATTTCGTCTGAATGATGTTCTTCACCACCACTTCAAGGGGCTGTCCATGCTTCTCATACATGGCAAAGAGGAAACAGGGCAGCATGACGGCAATCATAGCCATAGACGCAAGGCTTGTGCCTGTGCTGTCTTTGAGCAGAAAGAAAAGCGGCAAGCCGAACAGGAGAGCCGCCGCAAAACATACAATCTGCCGTTTGGTAAGGTTGAAAGCTACTTTTGTCTTGACTTTGGATAAGTCTTTGGGTACGGGTACATACGCCAAGTGAAAACCTCCTTTCTCTGGGTTTGGTGTTGCTGTAATTTTCCATAAGGGTAATCAAGGCAAAGGTCAATCTATGCCCTTTGCCCGCCCGTATTATATGGGGGTTATCCGCGTCAAGGTCGGGTCGTATTTTCGCCGCTTCGCTCTGAAAATCTCCACCCTGCCCTTGACACGCCGCTAATGCGCGGAAAAAATCGACTTCGCCAGTGCGCCGGATTTGAACAGGGAGAAACAGAGGATAACGGTATAGGCTGCAAGGGAGAATATCGCGCTGTGCAGATTGTCCGCTATTATCATGTTGTTCACCAGAACCGCGTAAATGCCGACGCATATCATAATGAGGAAGCCTTGAAAACCGATAGCGAACAGGGATTTTAGGTAGTTGTTTCCTATCTGCCCCCATTCCCGGTTAGTCATAGTTGCAAACGGGATAGGCGATACCGAACAGTAAAGGTAAATTTCTATCATACGCCCGTAGAGGATAACGGTTATCAGTACGGACATGATTTTCATGCACAAGCTCACAAGGCTTGTTTCCATGACAAGTAAGAGCAGTTCGGGGATTTCCATAGCGTCAAGCCCGCTTTGCATGGAAGCAAGGGCGGCGGCAACATCAATCTCTGTGCTGCCGCCGATTACCCCCGCCGCGCCGGAAACAACGTGCTGCGCCATATCGAACACCGCCATAGTGATGTCAAAGGTGTGCGTCACAAGGTAGACTGCCACAAACGCCTTGAACACCCACTTGAAGAACATGGAAGTGTCAACGTCGTGCATATTGTTCTTTTCCGTTACCATGCTGATAAGCTCATAGCATAGGACGTAGGTAATGACAAGCCCCGCAATGGGTACGATTACATTCTCACTAAGCGTCTGTATCATGGAGAATATATTTGCGTTCCACCCTTGCGGGGTCTGCCCTACCTCTGCGGCGATAGTGCCGACTTTCTCGTTCACGTCCCCGAACATAGTTGACAGATTACCGTTTATGGCTCCTATGAGGATTTCCTTTATCCATTCGTTAATCGCGTCAAGTATGCTCTGCATAAGCCTTTACCCGCGCTTCTTAACCGAACAAGCCGGAAAGCAGCGGTACAAGGGTCATGCCGATAAGGGCAACGCCGCCGCCCGCCATAAGCTGCTTCATGCCCTGGCTTTTCGCACCCGGATTGTCGTTGCCGTAGCCCTCCATCAGATTGATTACGCCCCAGATACCAAGCCCGGCTCCAAGTGCTACAACAAGGGTCTGCAAAACGTCTACTGCGCTATTGAAAAATGCCATAAATATATCCTTTCTGCCGCGTCTGCGGCTGTCCGGCAAGCGGACAAAAGGCGGTCAGCATATGCCGCCGCACAAAAAAACCGCCCTCTGGTAAAGGCGGCTGTCCCCGCGCTGCGTAAGTTCTGCGGCGCGGCGGTATTCAGTTGTAGGGGGTGCGGCTCCTGCCGCTGTGTACTGCGCCGGAAAGTGGGGGCGCGTATCATGTAGCCGGTATGGATAGATGTGATTGCTTCAATCGCTCCTTTCTGTGTCCCGCTGTGCTGCCGGACGTTTTTTTCAGACTTGCGGGAAGTGAATAGCTTGCGTAGCAAGGTGTTCGCTTCCCGCAAGTTCACAAAGGGGTAGCTGCCGCAAGGCAGCGTAGGGGAAGTGTAGCTTCCCCTGTCCCCCGGCGGTCTGCCATGCTGTCACTGTTGCGGGATAAGCCCCCCGGCGCGTGACATACTCCGTTGCAAAACGGCGGTGTTCCGCTTCCTTTTCCCGCCAATACTCCCATAATGCAGCGTCGGCGGCTTCCGCAACATTCATTAAAAACCGTTCAAGCTGCTTTTGTTTTTCCTCTGCGCTACGTTTCCTCATGGTCTGCGTCCTCCTGTAAGTCTGCCGCGTCAATCTCGTAATAGTCAAAAACCTCGTCGGGCTTGACAATGGCGGGGCGGCGTCTTAGGTGCTTTTCCATGTCAAAGGCGTTCTTCGGGTCTGCGTCGGACAGGTACTTGTATTTCGGGTGCTTCGTTATGTCGAATTTGTCCGAAAAGAACGGGCGCACCCCGCGTAGCTGCAAGATACATTTCCCTCCGTCCATGACTGCGATTTCATCTTCCGTCATAAGCTGCTTTCCCAATTTCTGATAGTTCAGCCCATGCGAAAGCTCCCGCCCCCTTGTTTCGGACGTGTTGAAGCTGTCTATCGTTTCCTTGCCTAAAATCTCCGATATTTCTTTGAGCGTCGTTTTTTCCTTGCCACCCAAGAAAAGCGTGGTGTCGCAGTTGCCGACTATGGTATCGGCGTTGTCCTTGTAGATTGCCTTTAGCTGTGACTGGCTCTGCAAGATGATTGACGCGGATATTTCCCGGCTCCGTATCGTTGCAATGAGCTTTTCAAACTTCGGTATCTGCCCGATATTCGCAAATTCATCAAGTAAGCACCTTACATGGACGGGAAGCCGCCCGCCGTATTCATCATCTGCTTTGTCGCACAAGAGGTTGAATAGCTGTGTGTAGAGAATACTCACGACAAAGTTAAAGGTGTCGTCGGTGTCGCTGATAATCACGAAAAGGGCGGTCTTTCTGTCGCCTATGGTGTCAAGCTCCATTTCGTCGGTTTCCATAAGCTCCCGCAGCTCCTTAATGTCGAATGGGGCTAACCTCGCGCCGCATGAGATAAGTATGCTTTTTGCGGTCTTGCCCGCCGCAAGTTTGTATTTTTTGTACTGCTTGACTGCAAAATGTTCCGGGTCTTTTTCTTCCAGACGTTCAAACATGAGGTCAACCGGGTTCTGGAAGTCCTCGTCGTCCTCGCGGGCTTCCGACGCATTTATCATTTCAAGCAGCGTCGTGAAGTTCTTCTCGTCCTCCGGGGCTTCATACCAGATATAGCCGATTAGTGCGGTATAGTAGAGCTTTTCCGCTTTCACCCAGAAATCCTCGCCGGATTTTTCCCCGTCGCCTTTGGTGTTGGCGATAATGGTATTGACTAACTTCAAAATGTCCTTTTCGCTCCGCAGATAGGCAAAGGGGTTGTATTTCATGGATTTTTTGAAGTTAATCGTATTTAGCACTTTGATACGGTATTTGTACCGCTGCAACATTTTTCCGGTTTCCAAAATCAGTGTTCCTTTCGGGTCAGTGACGATATACGACGTTGGAAAATCCTTTGACGTACATTGCATGAGCGACGGTTTCACAAAGAACCGGGTCTTGCCGCTGCCGGAACCGCCGATTACAAGGATATTTTTGTTTCTTGCGTATTTCGGCTGCTTCGGGCGGCTGTTCATGGTGAGCCGTTCCGTCTGCGTTAAGGGGATATTATTCTCAAATACCGGGTCTGTGTATGGCTTTATATCGTCAGCCCCGCCCCAACGCGCCGAACCGTATTCTGTCCCGCGGCGGTATTTCTTCGCGTTCTTGCCTTTGGTGTAGATAATCAGCCGAACAATGACCGCCCCCGCAATGCCTAAAGCTAAGTCTGCCGGGTGGAAGCTCGGCGCGATACTGGAAAAGGCGGCGGTAAAACCGTCCCCAAGATGTAGCAGCTTTGCGCTTGCGTCCGCGCCGGGGGAGAGCCGGACAGCCGCGCCCGCTTTATCAAAGAGCCAGACAAAGAGCAGATACGGGAGATTTAAGATAAGCAGCTTCTTGATTTCCGGCTTCATAGCGATACCTCCCTGTCCTTGTTCTTGACCTTTGCCCGTTCCGCGTTTCTGCCCTGTGCAGCTTCTTTGAGGGTAGAGAGCAGCTTTCGGATTGAGGGCTTTTTCTCCTGTGTCAGCTTTTTTGCGGAAAATTCCTTAAAGGCTGCGGTCAGCACGTCCGCGTCCCGCCCCTTGAAGAAAACCAGATAGCGGGGCGGGCTTTCCGTCGCGTCCTTTTTCAGCGCAAAGTCGATACCGTACTTTTTCGCCGTACTCTCAAAGGCTTTGATATTGCCCTCGGTAATCTCAATGTTGGAAACGCCCGCGTTCTGCTTCATAAGCTGCTTTAAGCTCTGCTTGCCCTGTGGCGGTTTGGAAAGCTGCTTTTTTCCCTTTGACAGTATGGCTTTCATTGCCTTTTGGAGCGTCTGGGCGGTCAGCTTCCCGGTCTTGATGTAAAGGGCTATGGTCTTTTCGTTTACTTCGTCCTGCAATTTGTCGCGTCCTCCTTTCGCGTTTCTTTATGGGGCGGCGGTCAGATACGCACCCGCAGCCCGTTCAAGTCCTCGGCTCTGATACCCACAAGATACCAGTTGTCGCCGTACTCAATCCGGGTCGGCTTCCACTTGCCCCGCACGAATACGTCAAAACATTCTCCACAATGCAGCCCGCCATAGTAGCTGTTTAAGTCAAAGCGAATGTCGTAACGGTCGGTGCGCTCGTCAAATACCAATGCTCCTGTCATTTTCTGTGCCATAATAAAATCCTCCTTTTGTTGTTTTACAGGCTTTCGCCCGGTTTGCATGAATAATAGTCCGGGTCGCCGTACTGCGGCTTCTTCGGTGACAGTGCGCCGCTTGCCATGTCATGGGCGACAAGGGAAGTGTAATAATTGCCGATAGTGGACGGGGCGTTGAAAAGGGCTGCTTTCAGATATTGCTTGATGTTGCGGATTTTCGTTGTGTTCTCCCGCATACAGTCAAGCACAAAGCGGATATGCTCGCCGTCCAGTTTCATAAACTTTGACTTCACAAGCTCTGCCGGGTAGTCGTCCCCCGCAATCCGTACCCGCTTTCTGGCGGTGCATACGGTTTCAAGCATGAGGTCTACAATCTCGTCAAGCCTGTCACTGTCAAACTTCATGTCCTGTTTGAGAATGTGGTAGTCGATATTGTCCTTGATGATTTCCCGGTATATATCAACTGCGCTCTGTGCTGCCGCTTCCGTTCCTTTCCGTTCCGGCGGCGTAGCCGCTTCTCTGCAAGGAGAGGGGTTAGGGGAAAGGATAGGAATGGAATGGGTACTTTGTTCATCAGTAATTATTTTTTCTTTTTTTGGTAAGTCAGTTCTTTGTATATCTTTATTTAATTGCGTTGGATTTTCCAACGTAGGTTTTTCCAATGTAGGTTTTTCCTGTGTTGGATTATCCAATGTTGGATTTTCCAATGTAGGTAAATCCGGCGTAGGCGGCTGCGGCTGCTCGAATATCACATAGTCCGCGCCCCGCAAGCGTCCTTTCTCGTCGCGCTCCCTTGAACGGACGATATACCCGGCGCGTTCAAGCTCCTTAATGGCTTCGCGGATAGCGTCTATCTTCTCCCGGTTGATAAGGGATAAGCCTTTCAAGGTGTAGTCCCAATCTTCGGGGAGTGACAGCATTTGCGACAACAGCCCCTTTGCCTTTAGGGAAAGCTCCTTGTTGCGTAGGTGGTGGTTGCTCATTACGGTGTAGCCCTTGTTCCGTTCCACTCTGAAAACTGCCATAGTTCATAACTCCTTTGCTTTGGATTTGTTACGCAGTAGAAGCGCGGTTTCGGGGGATAAGGTATAAATCCCTTTCCGCACCAGATACGCGCCCGGAAAACCGCTTGTAGCAAGGCTTTTTCTGCCCCTACTGCGTAACAAAGGGCATGAAAAAAGCGGCGTTCCTGTTCTCCCATGTAGAGAGTAAGAAACGCCGCTTCTGCGTCGTATTCAGTTTTTAGTACAATACCCTGCTTGTCCGTCGCTCGAAAAACCTTGATTTTCCAGTGTTTTCAAAAGTATCGTTATCTAACGTCAGCTTTCCAAAGACCCGGTTTTCAAGCCATGCTTGCGGACATTGAAGCCGGAAAAGTCGGCACCGTTATCGTCAAGGATATGTCACGGTTAGGGCGAAACTATCTGCAAGTGGGAATGTATACGGAAATGATTTTCCCACAGAAAGGCGTCCGCTTTATCGCTATCAATGACGGAGTGGACAGCGCACAGGGCGACAATGATTTTGCCCCTCTGCGGAACATTTTTAACGAATGGCTGGTGAGAGATACGAGCAAGAAAATCAAAGCAGTAAAACGGTCTAAGGGTATGAGCGGGAAGCCCGTCACGAGCAAACCCGTATACGGCTACTTTATGGACGAGGACGAAAATTTTATCATTGACGGGGAAGCCGCCCCTGTTGTGCGGCAGATTTACAGCTTGTGCCTTGCCGGGAACGGGCCGACCAAGATAGCCCGTATGCTCACAGAGCAGGAGATCCCCACGCCGGGAACGCTGGAATACCGTCGGACGGGAAGCACCCGCCGCTACCACCCCGGCTATGAGTGCAAGTGGGCGACCAATACCGTGGTACATATCCTTGAAAACAGGGAGTACACGGGCTGTCTGGTAAACTTCAAGACGGAGAAGCCGTCCTACAAGACCAAGCACAGCGTAGAGAACCCCATTGAGAAACAGGCGATTTTCGAGAACCACCATGAGCCTATCATTGACACCCAGATGTGGGAGCGTGTGCAGGAGTTACGCAAGCAGCGCAAACGCCCGAACCGCTATGATGAAGTGGGCTTATTCTCCGGCATACTCTTTTGTGCCGACTGCGGCAGCGTCCTTTACCAGCAGCGTTACCAGAACGCCACCCGCAAGCAGGATTGTTATATCTGCGGGAGCTACAAGAAGCGTACCCGTGACTGTACGGCGCACTTTATCCGCACCGACCTGTTGACCGCCGGAGTGACCGACAATCTGCGGAAAGTCACCAGCTATGCAGCGAAGCACGAAGCCCGGTTTATGAAGCTGCTGATCGAGCAGAACGAGGACGGGGGCAAGCGCAGGAACGCCGCAAGGAAAAAGGAGCTGGAAGCCGCCGAGAAGCGTATCAGCGAGTTATCCGCTATCTTCAAGCGGCTGTATGAGGACAGCGTGACCGGGCGCATTTCAGACGAGCGTTTCACGGAGCTGTCGGCAGACTATGAAGCCGAGCAGAAAGAACTGAAAGAGAGAGCCGCCGCTATCCGGGCAGAGCTTTCCAAAGCGCAGGAAGCCACGGTAAACGCAGAAAAGTTTATGAATGTTGTCCGCAAGTACACCAGCTTTGAAGAACTTACCCCTACCCTTTTGCGTGAGTTTGTGGAGAAAATCGTTGTGCATGAGTGCAGCTATGACGAGAACGGCACACGCAGACAGGACATTGATATTTATTACTCTTTCGTTGGCAAGGTAGACCTGCCCGAATGACCGCCCGACCTATCCGGCGCAATGCGCAAACGCCGGATAGGAACGGCAAAATTTTTTACACTTCTACTACTTCTTTATCACACATCAGCAAAATCACAGGGTATCAAACAGCTTATGAGTGGCGGTGGCATCATCATTGTGGCACAGACGGTAATTCCACAGCTTACCACACTGTTCTCATAATTCATGGGCGGGATCATTGATAAGATTACTGAATTCATAAAGGAACTGTTGCAGGGATGGGTGCTGACAAACTTTGAAACCATGTTTACTGATGTCAATGACAAGGTAGGCACGATTGCAGGGGAGGTCAGCAAAACTCCCAGCACTTGGAACTCCGGTATTTTTGACATGATAAAAACCCTGTCCGATAACGTGATGATTCCCATAGCGGGAATGATCATCAGTTTTGTACTCGTCTACGAGCTTATTTCCATGGTTATTGACAAGAATAATCTGCATGACTTCAATACGGCAATTTTTATCCGCTTTTTTATGAAAGCGTGTATTGCAGTCATGCTGTTAAGCAAGACTTTTGACATTGTAATGGCGGTATTTGATGTGGGAAGCCACATCGTCAATTCCGCAGCGGCAGCAATCAGCGGGGAAACCAGTATTGATGTTTCAAGTACGCTGCAGACGATGTTCAATGAGCAGTTTTCGGAGATGAGCATAGGCGAGCTGTTAGGACTGGGGATGGAGACCATGATCGTCAGTTTATGTATGAAAATCATGTCAGTCCTTATCACCGTCATTCTTTATGGGCGAATGATTGAAATATATCTTTATGTATCAGTAGCACCTGTTCCCTGTGCAACCGTAACAAATCGGGAATGGGGAACGATAGGAACTAATTATTTTAAGGGACTTTGTGCATTGGCATTTCAGGGCTTTTTTATGATGGTGTGCGTCGCAATCTATGCGGTGCTGGTGGCAGGTGTGGCAGTAGCCGACAACCTGCATACGGCACTCTGGTCGGTGGCAGCATATACTGTGATTTTATGTTTTTCCCTGTTTAAGACAGGTTCGCTGTCAAAATCTATCTGGAATGCGCACTAAGGGAGGAACGACATGGCAATATCTGTGCAGGTGCCAAAGGATTTGTCCGGTATCAAGACAAAAGTGGCACTGAACTTGACAAAGAGACAGATCATCTGTTTCAGCGGTGCGGCAGTAGCCGGGATACCCTTGTATTTTTTAACCAAGGGACTGATCGGAACATCAGCCGCATCACTTCTTATGATGGGAGCAATGCTTCCGTTCTTCTTTTTTGCGATGTATGAGAAAAACGGGTTTCCGGCGGAGAAGATTTTGTATTTTATGCTCCGGCAGAAGATACTCACACCGGGCATAAGACCATACCGGTCAGAGAACTTATACAAGCAGTTGGAAGAAAAAGAAAAATTACGAAGGGAGGTTCGTTATCTTGAAGAAAAAGCAAAAGGCAGAACCGGAAAGCCGCAGAAAAAGCAGTTATAAAGGCAATAGCAGGAACAACAGTAAAAGTGGCGGTCTTACCTTTTCAGAAAAGAAGCGTCTTATACAGTTAAAGCGCATTTTATTGGGAAAGAGCAATGAGAAAGAAAAGCCGACTACCGCACAAAGGACGATCACTTTTGAAAAGATGTTCCGTGACGGTATCTGTCAGGTCAGTCACCATTATTATACAAAGATGGTGGAATTTTTTGATATAAACTATGAGCTTCTGGAAGTGGATGACCAGGCGGACATACTGGCACAGTACAGCAAGCTTATCAATTATTTTGATCCGTCTGTGAAATTTGAACTGGTGTTATTCAACCGGCAGGTCAACGAGCAGATGCTTACGGAACAGTTTGACATTCCGTGGCAGGAGGATGATTTTAATGACATTCGTGAAGAATATACGGAGATGTTAAAGAAGCAGGCGGCAAAGGGAAACAATGGTATCATCAAATCAAAATATCTGATTTTTGGTGTGGAGAGCAATGGCTACAGGGAAGCCAAGAGCCGCCTTAACAACATTGAAAAAGATGTCATACGAAACTTAAACAATATAGGAACCCTTGCGAGGGGACTGGACGGAAAGGAAAGACTGCGTATCCTGCATGAATATTTTAACCAGGACACCATGGAGCCTTTTCGTTTTTCATTTAAGGATTTGGCAGAATCCGGTAAGTCTGTCAAGGACTATATTGCACCGCCGGGATTTGATTTCCGCTATCCGAACCGCTTTAAGTCGGGAAATATGTATGGCTGTGTATCCTATCTGGATATTATCACACCGAAGTTTACGGACGAGCTGATCAAGCAGCTTCTTGACATTGATGCAAACCTTACCATTTCCATGCATATGCAGACGGAAGATCCGGTAAAGGCAATCAAGAAGCTGAAAGCTGTTATTTCCAATATCCAGAAAATGAAGATTGAGGAGCAGAAAAAAGCAGTACGAAGCGGCTATGACATGGATATTTTACCGACGGATATTGTGACTTATGAAAAGGATACACTGGAGTTTCTGGACGATTTGAACACAAGCAATCAGAAGATGATCAACATGACATTTCTCATTACCTGTTATGGAAGAACAAGGAGGGAACTGGAGAGCCTGATGCAGAGGGTGTCCGGTATCATACAGCAGGCAAACTGTGATCTGCGCTGTTTACAGTATTTGCAGGAACAGGGACTTATGGCATCTGCACCGATTGGCTGTAATGAAACGGGGATAGAACGTACTCTTGCCACGAAGAGTACCGCAATCTTAGTACCATTCTGCACACAGGAATTATTTATGCCTGCTCCGGCAATCTATTACGGCTTAAATGCACTCAGCAACAACATGATCATGGCAGACAGGAAAAGGCTTCGTACACCAAACGGAGTCATACTTGGAACACCGGGGAGCGGTAAGAGCTTCAGTGCAAAGCGTGAAATTTTAAGCTGTTTTCTTATCACAAAGGACGATATTATCATCTGCGATCCGGAAGGCGAGTATTTTGCACTGGTGGCGGCACTGCATGGACAGGTGGTAAAACTTGCCACCAATTCCAAAGATTATCTGAACCCTATGGATATTCAGTTGAGCCATAAGGGGGATAAGGAAGCATTAAAACTGAAATCGGATTTTATCATAACATTATGTGACCTGATCGCAGGTGGAAAGGACGGTCTGGAGAACGATGAGAAAGGTATCATCGACGAATGCATCCGTCATATTTACGATAAGTATTTTGAAAATCCGGTGCCGGAGAATATGCCGATACTGGAAGATTTATATAATGCGCTCCTGAAACATAAGAACCCGAAAGCAGAGCGTATCGCCAACAGCCTTGTACTGTATGTGCATGGTTCCCAGAATTATTTTAACCACCATACCAACGTGGACAGCGGCAATCGTATCATGTGCTTTGACATCCGGGACTTGGGCAACCAGTTAAAAGAGCTTGGTATGTTGATCGTACAGGATGCGGTGTGGAACAGAGTGTCACAGAACAGGGAGCGAAAGATTGCTACCCGTTATTATTGTGATGAGTTCCATCTTCTTCTGAAGGAAAAACAGACTGCCATTTATTCTGTGGAAATATGGAAGCGATTTAGAAAATGGGGTGGTATTCCGACAGGTTTGACGCAGAATGTGGGCGATTTTCTTCGTTCTGAGGAGATTGAAGGCATTTTGGGTAACAGCGATTTTGTGTATCTGTTAAACCAGAATGCCAAGGATCAGGCAATCTTAGCGGATAAACTGGGACTTTCTGATAAACAGCTTTCCTATGTTACTAATTCCGAGCCGGGAAGTGGTCTGATACTGTTTGATAACGTGGTAATCCCATTCGTGGATAAATACCCAACAGACACAAAGACGTACAGAATTATGAATACCAAGCCGGAGGAATCGGTACAGAAGGAGGACGCAGTATAAAATGGCAGAAAAAAGACAGAAGAAACAGGCAGTAAAGGCATTTGAAAAAGAGGCATTTTCCAAGGATAAGGAAGTGACTGGAGCAACGCATACAGAAAACAGGCAGGACAACACCTTTTCTGCGGAAAATCATTTTCATGCCAATGAGAAGCCTGTGAGCAATCTGCCACGGGATGCGAACCATGGCAGTGATACAAAAAATGTAACTTCTGGTCACAATGTCCAAAAGTCGGAAACTGGAGCAGAGAGAAAAACGGGCAATAAAAAGAAATATTACCGTCAGTTGCAACAGCAACAGAACACTTCTGGTCACAATGTCCAGAAGTCAGAAGCCGATGCGGAAAAGGCATTCTTAAAGGAAAACAGCTTCATGCAGGACGAACAGACTGATTATGAGACTTCTTCTGACAGCACGATTGAAAACAAGGTTCATGTTAGGGATACCTACAAACGGTCTGAGAAAAAAGGAAAATATCACAAAAGGTGTGTACAGAGAGAACACGCACACAGAGAGCGTGCAAAGTCAGAAAATGCAAAGTCCGATTATGGAGATTTCCAGACAAAGGATGCCACATTTTCGCAGGGGCAGACGGAAGAATTTACTGATAAAAAGGTACAGAAAGCCTTTGATAAATCAGAGAAAAATCGCCGGAAATTGCAGAAGGCAAAGGATAAGATGCCGAAAAAGCGGCAGTATGAGATGAAGAGTGTCTTTGATGAAAAGACCGGAAAAGCAAAATATGTGGTGGTTCCGGTGGAGGTGGAGAAGCCATTTAAGCCGGACGGACTTGGAAAGACAGCGGTTCACAAGCTCCAGACCGAAAATATGTATTTTGTGCATCGCAAGATTGCTGAAACCGAAAAGGACAATTCTGCGGTGGAGGGAGCACACAAGACGGAACAGCGTGCCGAGGATATTTACCATTATGTGAAGTATTACCGCAAGAGCAAGGCACAGAGAAAGCGTGACCGATTAGAATGTTTGCAGAAAAAACAGGTCACAGCAGATATGAAGCTGGAGTATGAGAAATTCATCAGTGAAAATCCACACCTAAAGGGCAACAGTCCAAAGAAGCAGTTGCAAAGGCAGCTACATAAACAGCGTATCAAGCGTGAGTATGCCAAAGCAAGGCGAGCAGGGACAGAAGCCAAGACTGCAAAAGAAGCATTTACCAAAACGGCAAATACCGCAACCGGGATTGCAAAGAAGTTACAGGAAATTGCCACAAAGAATAAAACACTCATTATCACAATCGGTATTTTTGCACTTCTGTTCATTATGATCATGCCGGCATTATCAAGCTGTGGTTCCATGTTTACCGGAACTGTAACAACAACGATGGCAAGCACTTATCTGAGCCTTCCGGTAGAGATTGATGCGGCAGATTTATCTTTCACAGAAAAGGAAATGGAACTGCAAAACAAGATTGACCGGATTGAAAGTGATTATCCGGGATACAATGAATACGATTATAACCTTGGTGCAATCGGGCATGATCCGTACACACTGATCAGCTATCTTTCCGCAGTGCATACGGAATTTACCGCCGCTGGGATAGAGAGCGAGATACAGGAATTATTTGATGCCATGTATTCACTCACTACCGAGGAAGTAGAGGAAACTCGCACGAGGACGGTCACAAAGACCGGAACCAGAACAGTAACAAATCCGGACGGAACTACCAGTACCGAGGAATATGAGTATGAGGAGGAAGAAGAATATACCGTCACAATCCTTCGTGTCACACTTACTGTTACACCACTTGAGAGCATTGTTGCCGGACTTATGGACAGCGAACAGACGGAAATCTTTGGAGCTTATACAGAGACAAAGGGCGGTTTACAGGTCTTTGCTTCTCCGGTTGATTATTACTGGTATTACTATATCAGCAGTTATTACGGATATCGGAAGAATCCAAACACCGGAGCCGAGGAGCTTCACAGGGGTGTGGATATAGCGGTGCCGAAAGGAACGCTTGTGTATGCAACACATGACGGAACGGTAACGGAAGCAGCTTACGATTCTTATTATGGAAATTATGTGGTGATTACGGACAGTAAGGGATATACCACAAAATATGCCCACATGGACAGCTTAAATGCGTCCGCAGGGCAGAGTGTAAAAATGGGTGACAACATAGGCAAAAGCGGAAATACGGGAAGCAGTACCGGAAGCCACCTTCATATCGAATGTCTGTATAACGGGGAATATTATAACCCGTTATTTTACTTTGAAGCAGGAGAACAGACCATTTATGGGGAAACACCGGGCGGCACCGGAGGAGGAACCGGCAATGTGATACCACCGGAATCTTATGATGATGCAACCGTACAGACACTTATGCGTGAAGCAAACAGGTATCTGGGAATGCCATATACCTTTGGAGGAACAGCTCCGGCAAGTTTTGATTGTTCTGGCTTTGTATGTTGGGTATTTACAAACAGCGGCGTACATAACCTGCCAAGAACCACCGCACAGGGCATTTATGACCAGTGTACTCCGGTATCAGCGGCAGACGCAAAGGCAGGGGATATTATCTTTTTTACCGGAACTTATAATGCGGGACGTCCGGTTACACACGTTGGCATTTACTGCGGAAACGGTACGATGGTGCATTGTGGCGATCCAATCCAGTACACATCCATCAACACTTCTTACTGGCAGAGCCATTTTTACGGCTTTGGAAGATTAAATTAACGGAGGGAGGAAACACAGGTTGTCAGTAGAGAGAATCGATTCACAGCTTAAAAAGGTCAGGGAACAGATAGCACAACTACAGGCAAAGGAAAAAGACCTTGCAGAGCAGAAACAGATGGCAGAGGATGCCGAAACCATGAAGATCATAAAGAAATATAAAATCTCATCCGAGCGTTTGCGGATGTTAAACAGGCTCAGTGAGGATGAAGTCAGACAATTATTACAGAAACGGGAACAGGAAAAGGAGGGTTCGACCAATGAAAAAGAAGAAGTTATCCGTTAAGGCACTGATGTCCTTTGTTCTGTCGGCAATACTGTTTTGTATGCCGGCAGGGGCATTTTTTGCTAACAGGGCAAACACAGTGGAGATCCATGCGGAGGATACCGCAGAACAGCAGACAGAGAGTACAGAAAATACAGGCAGAACAGTGAACACGGTTACACCCGGCAATGGCAAGGAAGAAAATGCCGGGGATGGAAAAACAGAAGATTCCACAGAGGGCGCAGCGGAAGGAACGACGGAAGAAACAACCGAAGAAACAGAGCCAGCGAAGTGTACCTGTACGGAAAAGTGCAGCCAGTATGAGGTGGACAAGGACTGTGAGGTATGCAGTAAAGACTACAAGGAATGTGCTTATGTAAATCCCAGTGTAAAAATCACAATCGCCACACCGACAGGATGGCATAACGATACCACAAAGGTACATATTTCGGTGGAAGATACGGTAAAGTCCGGAAACTTTACCATACAGAAAGTGCAGGCAAAGGTAGCGCAGAATGGAAGCTGGACGGACATCACAGAGGATATGTATGTGGAGATTTCCGAGAACAGCACCATTTATGTGCAGGTCACTGACCAGAAGGGCAAGACCTATGAGAAAAACCGTTATATCAAGTGCTTTGATTTCACAAAGCCTACCTTAAATGCGGCAGTCAGTGACGGTCTTTTGAGTATTCAGGCACATGATACGGATTCCGGTATCAAGGCAATCTATGTGAATGGCTATGAATTTACGGAGCATACAAATGGGGCATTGAACATCCGCCTGCAACAGTTTGATGCCGGGTATCAGTATTTTACCATTTCCGCTATGGACAATGCAGGAAATATATCGGAAATTTACAAAACTGCCAATCCTTATTACACCGATCCGGAGACGAAGGACAGCAATGAAAAAGATCCGGCGGAACAGCTCCCGGTGGATGCGTCTGCAACTAAGCCTAGTTCTGCAACCGCACAGGTTACGGAGCATACCAAAACAGACAGCAATGGGAATACCATTTCCCAGACGGGAACCGGAACAGGCACTTCATCCACGAAACAGTCTCCGAGTACAGGAGACACCACAGACAGTGCAGATAAAAGCAGTGAAAGCAGTACATCGGAGCAGGGCAAAGAGTTTTATACGATCCAGACTGCTTCGGAAAAGGTGTTTTATCTTGTAATAGATAGGGACGGTGACGAGGAAAAGGTATATTTCCTTACGGAAGTGAGCAAAAATGACCTGCTTAACACCACATCCGATAACAGTGAGACACTTCCGAAAAATTCTGCCGCATTGGAGTCGGCAATCCCGGTCAAGGATGCGGCTCTTGACAACAACAATACCGATGCCACGGGAAATAAGAAACAGGATGTGGAAACAGTGGAAGAAAATACCGAGGATAGTACCGAGGAAGGCAGTGAGCCGGAAACCACAGAACAGAAACAGGATGGTTCCGGCTTTTCCTATCTTATCATGGGGATTGCTGCGGTAGCCGTGATTGGCGTGGTTTACGTCATGAAGGCAAAGAAGAAAAAGGAAAACTTCATTGACGATGATGAGGATGAGCTTGAGGACAATTACGAAGAAGATTACGACGATGAGGACGGGAAAGAAGCTGATCCGGACGAAGAATTTATGAAAAACACGGATGCTGAGGAAACAGATACAGAGAATGAGGAGGAATAAAAGATGCAGTTAGTGATCGCAGAGAAGCCGAGCGTGGCACAGAGCATTGCAGGTGTGCTTGGCGCAACAGAACGTAAGGACGGATACATGGAGGGCAATGATTATATCGTGTCATGGTGTGTGGGACATCTGATCGAACTTGCACAGCCGGAAAGCTATGATGAAGCCTTGCAGAAATGGACATACGAGAGCCTTCCGATCATCCCGGATACATGGCAGCATGAGGTTAAGAGTGATACAAAAGCGCAGTATAAGGTGCTGTATCAGCTCATGCACGATAACAGGGTGGACTCCGTAGTGTGTGCCACCGATGCCGGACGTGAGGGAGAACTGATCTTCCGTCTGACCTATAACATGGCAGGCTGTGACAAACCGATGCAGCGTTTATGGATTTCTTCTATGGAGGAAAGTGCCATCAAAGAGGGATTTTCCAATCTCAGACCGGGAAGTGAATATGACCATCTGTATGAATCAGCACTGTGCAGGCAGGAAGCAGACTGGCTTGTCGGTATCAACGGCACAAGACTTTTTACGGTGTTATATGGCGGAAAGGCATTGAAGGTGGGGAGGGTGCAGACACCCACCCTTGCCATGCTGGTAGACCGTGAAGCAAAGATTATGAATTTCAAGAAAGAAGCCTACTATGTGGCGCATATCCTGGGCAACGGTCTGGAGGCGGTATCGGAGCATATCAGTGACAAAGCAGAAGCAGAAAAAATCGCAGGAGCCTGTACAAACGGACAGGCTATTGTGACCGCCGTGGTTAAGGAAGAAAAGTGGATTGCACCGCCGAAACTCTATGACCTTACCACGTTACAGAGGGATGCCAACCGTTTATTTGGGTTTACCGCAAAGCAGACTTTGGAATATACACAGAGCCTTTATGAGAAAAAGCTGGTGACATATCCGAGAACAGACAGCCAGTATCTTTCCGATGACATGGAGGGGACAGCAAGAAATGTGATCGAAGCGATTTTTAATTCCCTGTTGTTTGAGCAGAATATCATGTTCAACCCAGATGTGAAAAAAGTGCTGAACAGCAAGAAAGTAACAGACCACCACGCGATTATCCCGACAATGGAAATCATAAAGCAGGACTTAAAAGCGATACCGGAGAGTGAAATGAAGATACTTTCCCTTTGCGCCAACCGTCTGCTCTGTGCCACTGCCAAGAAACATATTTATAACTCCACAAAAGCAGAACTTACCTGTAATGGCATGGTTTTCAAGGTTTCCGGCAAAGAAATCTGGGAAAATGGATGGAAGGATTTCGATGACTTTTTCAAAAATTCCTACAAGACCTCGGAAGATAAGAAAGATTCCGATGATACAAAGAAACTGCCGGAACTTACCGAGGGCATGACAATAACGGTTGAAGATACCAGAGTATCGGAACATTTCACACAGCCACCAAAACACTATACGGAAGATTCCCTTCTGTCGGCAATGGAACGTGCGGGAAGTGAAGATATGGACGATGATGTGGAGCGTAAGGGACTGGGGACACCTGCCACCAGAGCAGACATTATTGAAAAGCTGGTAAAGGACGGTTTTGTAAAACGTGAGAAAAAACAGATGATTCCGACGGAGGATGGCATGAAGCTGATCACAGTGCTGCCGGATGTCGTGAAGTCTCCAAAGCTGACCGCAGACTGGGAGAATGAGCTGACACAGGTATCCAAAGGAGAAGTGTCTGCCGGGCAGTTCATGTCGGGGATCAAGGCAATGGTAAGTGACCTTGTAAAGACTTATCACAGTGTCAGTGACGAGCAGAAAAATATGTTTGGTGCAGGAAATACGCAGGAAGTCTTTGGAGTGTGTCCGAAGTGCGGAGGTGATGTGGTAAAAGGCAAGTTTGGAGCTTACTGTAAAAATAAATGCGGCATGAATGTAAGCAGGGCATTGGGCGTACAGCTTTCCGATGCACAGGTAAAGAACCTTCTGGCAGGCAAAAAGATACTGGTCAAAGGGTTAAAAGGGAAGAAAGGGAACTATGATGCGTACCTGATCCCGGAAAGCATCGAAGATTTTTCTTATACCAAAGACGGAAAAGAAATCAAGGGTTCACAGTATAAATTCAAGATGGAGTTTCCACATAGAAAAGGAAAACAGGGATAGGAAAATGAAGGCTTGAAAAATATTGGGAATTCATATTGTAAAATGCTGCAAGGTATAAGAAAACTTGCAGCATTTAAGTCTTTGTACCATCAAATGAAATAGATTTGCCCATAATAATGTGATATTATTATCTTGATTATTTAAAGATACACCATTGAATTATAGAGAGAACGGTAAATGTATTGTAGGAAGGAATCACGATGAATGTAATAGACGGCTATATGTTTGAAAAATATGTTGCAAAGATATTTGAGGAAGCGGGTTACTCTGTAGAGTTAGAAAAAAGGTTAGAAGACAGATCAGGTGACATTGACATTATTGCTGAGAAGGAAGCAAAAAGATATTGTATTGAAGTGAAATTTTCACGAATAATAGATAAAGCAGTTGAACGAATATGTACTATAGCAGAAGCATATAATATGCTTCCAGTTTTGGTATCAGCCTATGTCATTGAAGAAAAAAGGAAAATTTTATATCAGAAAAAATATCCTAAAATAATAATGATTGATGTTACTAATTTATTATATGCTGTAAAATATAGTACTGAATTGCATAATGAGTTAGTTTCTATGCTACCATATTCTGTTGATGATATAGAACCGCAAGAAGGGTTTATTAAGCTAGATAGTATTCAGCATGATGATTATACAAATTCATTAATCAAGGAAATGGAATTATGTCAAGCTGGCAGACCTACATTTACTAAATATGAGAAATTATGTTATAAACTTTTGAAAAATGCTTTTTCTGATGATTTAGCATTATGGCGAGAACAGCAAAAGTCGAATAAAGATTTATATCGTTTTGATCTTCTTTGCCGTATAAAGGATGGAAATCAAAAAACCTTTTGGTCAATTCTTGAGAGATATTTTAATTCCAAGTATGTGATATTTGAATTTAAGAATTATAGTGAAAAGATCACACAAAAAGAAATATATACGACAGAAAGATATTTATATGCAAAAGCTTTACGAAGTGTAGCAATAATAGTTTCGGCTAATGGTTATGAAGAAAATGCGTATTGGGCAGCTAAGGGGAGTTTGAGAGAAAATGGAAAATTGATTATGCTTTTTGATACGAAAGATTTAATTGCAATGAATAAAATGAAAATTGAGCAAGAAGATCCAGCAAATTATTTATTGGATAGATTAGATGATCTTCTTTTAAATTTAGAAAAATAAAATAAAATTATGGATTGTGGATAGCACTTGGGAGAAATCTTAGGTGCTATTTTTACATGAATAAAATGCTGGAAAGGAGATGATAAATTATAAATAGAGTTTATTTTTGTTGGTGGCAATGGCTCATGAACGAACCATAGCCATTTTTTTCGTGTTCAAAATCAGAAAAAAGGAGAGAATTGCGTGAGAAAATATGATTTTATATCTGCTCTGGCACGGGAAACTGCCAAAGAAGTAGTGAGAAACCGTGACGAGTGGATGAAGTATCTGACTACAGCGGCAAGGCTGTATAAGTACCCGTTCCGGGAACAGCTTTTAATCTATGCACAAAGACCGGATGCAACAGCGTGTGCATCCATAGAAATATGGAATGAGCGGATGCACTGCTGGGTAAACAAAGGTGCTAAGGGCATTGCACTCATTGATGAGGACGATGCACATGGAAAGAGGCTGAAATACGTCTTTGATGTGTCAGACGTCCATGCCGCAAGGCGCATCGGACGTTATCCAGAGTTTTGGGAAGTGCATGAGGAACATAAGGATGCTGTGATCAACAGACTGGAGCAGACTTATGGCAGTACAGATGAGAAACAGTCATTTGAGGAAAAGCTGATCGAGATTTCCAGAAGGATTGCGGCAGACTATTATGAAGAACTGCTTCCTGATCTAAAGTATCTGACAGAGGGCAGTTTCTTAGAGGGACTGGATGAGCAGAATGTCGGTATCCGATTGAGGGAGACATTATCGGACAGCATTTCCTTTACACTTTTATCTGCCTGCGGTGCAGATATGGAGGAGTATGGTTCGGAGTTTGCTTTTGATTTTATCCATGAATTTAATTCCATGGACACCCTTGCAGTACTTGGAGATGCAGCCAATGAGCTTGCAAAACCGGTACTTTTAGAGATTGGAAGAACCATAAGGGCATATAACAGAAGCCACGAACAGGAACAAACAGAAAATTTAACGCAGAAAGGACTTGCAAATACTTCTGAAATAGACTACAATGCGTTAAAGCGTGAAAGCGAGAGCGGACATGAGGAATATATTGACAACAATCCAAACAGCGTAGAAAGGGGCAATAGCGATGAATCTGACATACGAAAAGAACGGGGATTATCTGATCCCGACATTACAGGCGGACATTCAGCCGGAGGGAACCATAACGAAGTACGGAATGATGAGGGAGACTTATCTGAAGGAGAACCACAGGGGCGTGTACTCAGCGTTTCTTCTGAAAGGGACATTGAAAGAACACCTGCTGACCATTCAGAAGCAGGCAGAGGAGAGAATGGAGAAGCTGATAAGCCAGATGGCGGCAACAGAGGGAGTGACCGAACAGCTCAAGGAAGCCGATCAGATGCTCTGGGTAGCGAAGATGAACAGCATCCGGAACCGAGCAGAGGAAGTAGTTCTGGGCGAGTTGGTTTACAGCCTGTAACAGATACCGATGATCTTCTCCGGGGAGACGCACCGGAATCCATATTTACACAACTTAGCCTTTTTCCTTCTTTTGAGGAGCAGGTTGGAACAGTCGCAGCAGCGGAAGCAAGTATGAAATATACCATGCCCGCTGCTTTTTCTTTGCCACAGAATGAGCTTGAAACCATTCTTCGCAGTGGTGGAGGAAAACAGCACAGCAGAAAGCGTATCTTTGCAAAGTATACAGAGGGCAGAAATGCCGAGCAGATGGGGGATTTTCTGAAAAATGAGTACGGACAGACCGGAAAAGGTTTTGAAATCAATGGAAATCCCGTATCAGTGTGGTTCGATGAACATGGTATGAGTGTCGGCTATGGAACACAGGCAAAGGAAACACCACTTGTTACTATGAGTTGGGAAGAGGTAGAGAACCATATCCGTTCTATGATTGAAAATGGCACTTATATGAGTGCGAGTGAAGCATTTCTCGTGGATACGCAGGAGCGGAACCGTGTTGCTAATCAGATATTTTTCTTTCTTCGGGATGGCATGGATGAGATACCGGAAGAACTTGGATTAAAAGCCGGAAACTATCCGGAGAGTGAAGCAAAACTCATGGAACTTCTTTCTACCCATGAGGGCAGGGAACAGCTTAAAAACGTTTTGGAAGATGCGGCGGAGCGTCTTGCATCGGGTGAAGCCGAATTAAAATGGCGGCATGTGAAATCACCGGAATATCTGTTATCGGAGATTGCTGACCTTGACAGGGAGAGACTGGAGTTTCCATTGCCGGATGCGGTGGAGGTAAAGCAGGAAGATTTTATTACACAGGATGAAATTGATTATGCACTTGGCAGAGGAAGCGGCTATGAGCATGGAGCTTTCCGCATTTATGAGTATTTCATGGAAGGACATGACCAGAAAGAAACAGTTGCTTTTCTGAAAAATGAATATGGCATTGGTGGTGGTTCCGGCGGACTGCCGGGCAATGATGATTCCCATAATGAACATGATGGAAAAGGTATCCGTCTGGAGAAAGGAAGTTATGGCAATCCGTATGCAAAAGTGCTTCTGAACTGGAATGTTGTGGAAAAAAGGCTTCGGGAGCTGATCCATGAGGATAAATATTTATCTCCACAGGGGAAAGAGAATTATAAGGCATATAAGGAAGAACAGGCAGAGAAAGCGAGACAACGTGAGCTTTCCCGTCTGGAGCATGGACAACGACTTGAATGTAAGAAGGACATCGAAGCGTTGATTGCCGAGAAATTCAATGGTTTTGTACTTCCGAGGAATACCGCAGATGAAATCGTGGATAAATATGGCATTGACTGTGTGGAATTTGTCCTTGCAAACACGGTTACGCATTTTGATTATGATGGTCGTTTTTCGCAGAACAATAAGGACTGGGCAAAGGGCATTGTTGCGGAAAATGAGTGGCAGAACAATGATCTGATTCTAAGCTCACATCCGGCGGTATTGGACGGATTTACAAATCAGGCGAGAAGATATATCAATGTGCTTCGGGAAAAAGAAAAGGAAGCACAGAAAAAGATTACGATTGATGGATATGAGTGTGTTCTGGTTGATGAGTGGGGAAGTGAAAAAGAGAAATACCTGCTTGGAAATAACATAGAGGACAGCGGTTTTTATTATGCACAGGTCAATGGGAAAACCTTTGAATATGACCATAAGCCGGAGCGTGGCGAAGTAGAGGACGATTATACCAATGCCATTGCAGAGGAAGATATTGACAGGCACGAAGCAGAAGTGTTTTCACGCTTTGTGGGGACGGATGGGATCGCAGAGCTGGATGAAGTGCAGGAATTAGCGTGGCATGTGGTACATGATGCAGATGATGAATATGGCAATCCGACACAATGGAGTGCCACCTTATCAGAGGGAGTATTCCTTTGGATTGATAAGGAAGCGGATGGATATGCGATTTATGATACGGCAGACACTACCCGTCCGGCATTGGAGACATTTTCGACTTTGCAGGAAGCAATGGACTGGGGCAATGAACTTGCAGAAAGTGGCAGGGAAGCAGAGGCGGAGTTTTCTGGTGAAAGGGAACAGGCTGAGCAGGAAGCCGATGAACTGGACAGCATAGATACGCAGTCTGCCCGTGAGCGTCTGGAGAATGGAGAAGCAGACCGACAGACAGAGGAAATGTTGTCGCAGGTGCTTACCGGAGATTGGGAGCCGCTTACACCTTCGTCAGAGGAAAAACAGCCTGCATCAGAAAGGCAATCAGCACAAGAAAGGTCGGTATCAGCACCAGATAAAAGTAACGCTGTCAATTTCCATATCAGCGATGACCGATTGGGTGAAGGCTCTCCAAAAGAAAAATTCCAGACAAATATTGCAGCAATCAAGCTGTTGGAGCAGATTGAGGGCGAAAACAGATATGCTACACCGGAAGAACAGCAGATTTTATCCCAGTATGTCGGCTGGGGCGGTCTTGCCGATGCGTTTGACGAGAGCAAATCAAACTGGTCAGCAGAATATCACCAGTTAAAGGAACTGCTATCGACGGAGGAGTACCGCATGGCAAGGGAGAGTACCTTGAATGCCCATTATACAAGTCCGGTCATTATCCGCCAGATGTACGAAACATTGGAGAAAATGGGATTTTCCAGAGGAAATGTACTGGAGCCTTCCATGGGAATCGGCAACTTTTTTGGTATGATGCCGGATTCCATGAAAGAGAGCAGGCTTTACGGAGTAGAGCTGGACAGCATTACCGGACGCATTGCAAGGCAGCTTTATCCGCAGGCAGATGTGCAGATCAAAGGCTTTGAAAAGACTGATTATCCGAATGATTTCTTTGATGTGGCAATCGGAAATGTGCCTTTTGGACAGTATAAGGTGGCAGATAAGCAGTATGATAAAAATAATTTCCTGATACACGATTATTTCTTTGCAAAGACGTTGGATAAAGTGCGTCCCGGTGGTGTGGTTGCTTTTATCACAAGCAAGGGAACCATGGACAAGGCAAGTCCGGAAGTCAGAAGATACCTTGCACAGCGGGCAGACCTGCTTGGTGCGGTGAGACTTCCGAACACCGCATTTAAGGCAAATGCAGGAACAGAAGTGACTTCGGATATTTTATTTTTTCAGAAGCGTGACCGCATGGTGGAGCGTGAGCCGGACTGGGTACATCTAGGAGAGGATGCAGATGGCATTGCAATGAACGCTTACTTTGCAGAGCACCCGGAGCAGATCGTAGGAAAGATGGAAATGGTATCCGGTCCTTATGGCATGGAAAGCACCTGTAAGGCAGATGACAGCAGCCCATTTGAGGAGCAGTTAGCGAAAGCACTTCAAAATATTACAGGACAGATTGATACGATTGATCTGGATGAGGAGCTTGCGGATGACATGAGCAGGCAGAGTATTCCTGCTGATCCGTCCGTTAAAAATTTCAGCTATACCGTAGTTGAGAATGAAGTGTATTACCGTGAAAATTCTGTCATGAAGCCTGTGGAAGTATCAGACACCGCAAAAGAACGTATCAAGGGAATGGTGGCAATCCGTAACTGTACGCAGGAGCTGATTGATATGCAGCTTGAGGAATATTCCGATGCGGCAATCAAGGGAAAACAGGCGGAATTAAACACATTATACGATTCCTTCTCGAAAAAATATGGTCTGATCAATTCGCAGACGAATAAGAGAGCCTTTAATCAGGACAGCAGTTATTGCCTGTTGTGTTCTTTGGAAAAACTTGATGATGAGGGCAATTTCAAGGGCAAAGCGGATATGTTCACGAAGCGTACCATTAAAAGGGCAGAGGTGGTCACAAGTGTGGATACTGCAAGTGAAGCATTAGCAGTATCTTTAGCAGAGAAAGCTAAAATCGACCTTGATTATATGGCAGAGCTGACTGAAAAGGACAAGGATACGCTGATTGAGGAGCTTCGTGGTGTTATTTTCCAGAACCCGCTTACCGATGTCTGGGAGACAGCAGACCAGTATCTCAGCGGAAATGTGCGTGAGAAACTTGCCATTGCAGCAACCTATGCAGAAAATCATCCGGAATATGCTCCAAATGTGCAGGCTCTTACGCAGGTACAGCCGAGGGAGCTGGACGCATCGGAGATTGAGGTGCGTATTGGTGCCACATGGATTGATCCAAAATATATCAATGATTTCATGCGTGATACGTTCCAGACACCGGAGCATTTATTCCGCAGAGATACGATTGGGGTGCAGTTTTCGGGTGTGACCGGAGAGTGGAACATTAAAGGGAAAAACGCTGACTTTGGAAATACGCTTGTCAACATGACCTATGGTACAAGCCGGGTAAATGCCTATAAGATACTGGAAGATTCCTTAAATCTGAAAGACACAAGAGTTTATGATACCATTGAGGAAGATGGAAAGGAAAAAAGAGTTCTTAATAAAAAGGAAACCATGATTGCAAGCCAGAAGCAGGAAGCGATAAGGGAAGCATTTAAGGACTGGGTATTCCGTGATCCGGAGCGCAGGCAGACACTTGTGGCAAAATATAATGAGCTTTTCAATTCCACCAGACCAAGAGAATATGACGGTTCGCATCTGAAATTTCCGGGCATGACACCGGATATTGAATTAAAGCCGCATCAGAAAAATGCGGTTGCCCATGTGCTGTATGGGGATAATACCCTGCTTGCACACTGCGTTGGTGCCGGAAAGACCTTTGAAATGACAGCGGCGGCAATGGAAAGCAAGCGTCTGGGACTATGCCAAAAGTCATTATTCGTGGTGCCGAACCACCTGACTGAACAATGGGCAAGTGATTTCTTACGGTTATATCCAGGAGCAAATATCCTTGCGGCAACGAAAAAGGATTTTGAACCCGCCAACCGTAAGAAATTTTGTTCCCGTATTGCAACAGGTGATTATGATGCCGTTATTATCGGGCATAGTCAGTTTGAAAAAATCCCGTTATCACAGGAAAGACAGGCAGCCACAATCGAAAAACAGATTGATGAGATTGAACTTGCTATTGATCAGGCAAAAAGAGACAACGGGGAGCGTTATACCATTAAGCAGATGGAAAAATCGAGGAAAGCATTGCAGGTGCGGCTTGACAAGTTAAATGACCAGAGCCGTAAGGATAATGTCGTGACTTTTGAGCAGTTGGGTGTAGACAGGCTGTTTGTGGATGAGAGCCACAATTACAAGAACCTGTTCCTTTATACGAAAATGAGGAATGTGGCAGGCATCGCACAGACAGAAGCACAGAAGTCATCTGATATGTTTGCCAAGTGCCAGTATCTTGATGAAATCACAGGCGGCAAGGGTGTAACTTTTGCGACCGGAACGCCAATTTCCAACAGCATGACGGAGCTTTATACGAATATGCGTTATCTCCAGTATGGTACGCTTCAGAAGCTGGGACTGGGACATTTCGATGCGTGGGCGGCTTCTTTTGGGGAAACACAGACCGCCATAGAACTTGCACCGGAGGGAACCGGATACCGGGCAAAGACAAGATTTGCGAAGTTTTTCAATCTTCCGGAGCTGATTGCACTTTTCAAGGAGAGTGCGGACATTCAGACACCGGATATGTTAAAACTTCCTGTGCCGGAAGCAGAGTATGAAAATGTGGTATTAAAGCCGAGTGAATTTCAGAAAGAAATGGTGGCTTCTCTTGCGGAACGTGCTGAAGCAGTCCGGGACAGACAGGTGCAGCCTTACGAGGACAATATGCTAAAGATTACCAATGACGGAAGAAAGCTGGCACTTGACCAGAGGCTGCTCAACGATATGCTTCCGGATGAGGAAAATTCTAAAGCGGCAACCTGTGTGGAGAAAGCCTATGAGATATGGGAGAACACCAAAGAGCAGAAGTCGGCACAGTTGATTTTCTGTGATTTATCGACACCGAAGGGTGATGGCACTTTCAATGTGTATGAGGATATAAAAAACAAGCTCATGGAAAAGGGAGTGCCGGAGCAGGAGATCGCATTTATCCATGATGCCAATACAGAACTTAGAAAAGCGGAGCTGTTTGCAAAAGTAAGAAGCGGACAGGTTCGTTTTTTATTAGGTTCCACAGCAAAAATGGGAGCCGGTACGAATGTGCAGGACAGATTGATTGCACTGCATCATCTGGATGTGCCTTGGCGTCCTTCTGATATTGAACAGCAGGAAGGTCGTATTTTACGACAGGGCAACCAGAATGATAAGGTCAAGATATTTCGTTATGTTACGGAAGGTACGTTTGACAGTTATTCGTGGCAGCTCATCGAGAATAAACAGAAATTCATCGGACAGATCATGACCAGCAAATCCCCGGTGCGAAGCTGTGAGGATGTGGACGAAGCGGCACTTTCCTATGCAGAAGTCAAGGCACTTGCCACAGGTAATCCCTACATAAAAGAAAAAATGGATCTCGATATTCAGGTATCGAAGCTGAAACTGATGAAGGCAAACCATACCAGTCAGAAGTACAGGCTGGAGGATAACATCACACAACATTATCCGCATCAGATCGCCATTTTCAAGGAGCGTATCGAAGGCTTTACCGCTGATATGAATAAATATGCGAAAAATAAGCCGGAGGATAAGGAGCAGTTCTTTATGCAGGTGGGTGGAAAATCATACACCGACAAAAAGGAAGCTGGAACTGCAATCATAGCCATGTGTAAGGAGATTAAAGGCATCAATGCCAGTGCAGATGTAGGTGAATATCTTGGATTTAAGCTGAATGTAACCTTTGATTCTTTTAACAATAAATTTGTGATGAATGTCAAAGGTGCAATGAGCCACCCGATGGAAGTCGGCTCTGATCCGCTTGGAAATATCACAAGAATCAACAATGTACTGGAAGCCATGCCTTCACAGCTTGAGGAAGCACAGATGAAGCTATCCAATGTGAAACATCAGCTTGAAACAGCAAAGGCAGAGGTAGACAAGCCATTTCCACAGGAAGCAGAACTTGCCGAGAAACTGGAGCGTCTGGCAGAGCTTAATTCTTTACTCAACATGGATGAAAAGGGCGATGATGCGATTGGTATGGATGATGAAGCCGCAGAACCGGAAAAACCACAGGAAACTGTGAAAACAGTGGATAACAAAAGGGACGAGGTCGCAGATATGCCAGCAAAGCAGAGTAATCTTGGGAAAACGGCTGTGGGTGGTAAGCTGTCAGACCGACCGGCAGAACGGACTTCATTGCAAGAAAAACTCGCAGCAATGAAGGCAAGGGTGTCTGGGACACCTGAAGGAAGGGATGCAGCGGATAAGACAAAGAAAAAAGAAGAAATTTTATAGGAAAATCTATTTTATTCCTAAGTTTATTCCCAACCTGTCAGCATTATTTGGGTTGGGAATATTAAAAAGTGTTATAGCAGTTTATGTAAGGGCAGTCCGTAGTGGCTGCCTTTTATCGTACAAGATGGAGGTCGTTTATGGCAGACAACAATACAGAAAAACAGCGTGTGCAGGAGCTTACGAACAAACTGGAGCAGGGATTGCAGGACTTATTCAACAGCGATAGTTACCGCAATTATCTTAGTACAATGTCAAAATTTCATAATTACAGTTTTAACAACACGCTCTTAATTGCGATGCAAAAGCCTGACGCTACGTTAGTGGCCGGATACAAGGCTTGGCAGAAAAATTTTGAGCGTCATGTAAATAAAGGGGAAAAGGCAATCCGTATCCTTGCACCTGCACCCTATAAAATCAAAGAGGAGAGGGACAAGATTGATCCGGTCACACAAGAACTTTTACTTGATAAAGACGGAAATCCGCAGAAAGAGGAAGTCGAGATAACAATTCCGGCATTCCGGGCAGTATCCGTTTTTGACCTATCTCAGACGGACGGAAAGCCGATACCGGAACTTACAGCAAAGGAGCTTCTTTCAGATGTGGAAGGCTATCAGGATATGATTCGTGCGGTAGAAGCTATTTCGCCAGTACCGATTGAACTGGAGGAGATAGCCGGAGATTCCAAAGGCTACTATGACAGGGAAGCAAAGCGGATTGCGGTGCAGGAAAACATGAGCGAGAGCCAGACCTTAAAGACCATGATCCATGAGGTGGCTCATTCCAAGCTGCACAGCGAGGAAGTGGAGCAGGATGAGCAGATGCGAAAAGACCGCAATACTAAAGAGGTGGAAGCAGAGAGTGTGGCGTACACCGTTTGTCAGCATTTTGGTGTAGATACCTCTGATTATTCTTTTGGGTATATTGCCGGATGGAGCAGTGGCAGAGATACCAAGGAACTGAGAGCTTCCATGGATACGATACGGAGGACAGCTTCGGAGTTGATTACCGGGATAGAGGAACAATTACAGGAATTACAAAGGAACAGGGAAGTATCACAGGAACAGACAAAGGAAAGTATTCTCCTCATACAGAATACTGACCTTTCAGAGTTCAGTCTGCTTGATGTATATGGCATGGACAGACCGGAACTGATGCAGGCATTGTCAGAAATGACAGATGATGACAAGTTGAGCATACAGGCATATTTGGAAAGCAGGGGTGCATGGACAACGGAAATCGGCAATCAGGATTCCAAAGAGTACGGAGAGTATCATCTGGATGTGCGTTATAACACAGATACAGATGAGCTGATTGATATGAAGGAGAGAAAGGCGGTCTATGATAAGGCAATGGAGCCGATCAATGCCGATGATGTGGTTGTTAAGTTCGCTTCCATTTTTGAAAGCGAATGGGAGGTTTTGAAAATCACAAATATGTTGAGGGATGATGTCGGAAAAATGCTCAAAGATATGGATTCTCTTGATGAAAAAGAATGGGATGGCAATTACCTTTCATATATGGAAAAACAGGGAACGGAAATCACGTTACTTGCGTCCAGTAGTAAGGAATTAAATGGAAATATGCCGGACTTTTGGGATTATGAATACGATTTTGATGCAGGTCTGACGGATGCGGAGGAATTGTCTGTCATGCAACAGGCAGAGCATATCATTAACCGGTTGGAGCATGGACAGCCTGCCTTTTCCGATGATGAAAGAAATCTGATTGTAAATTATGCCTACAAGCTGGGGAACATTGAAAAAACAAGGGAGCTTGCAGAACATATCTATGCACAGGAAGTGGATGGAAATCAGGATGTTGCATTAGCAATGATTGATGCAGAGGCGGAAATCGACGCACTTCCGGATAGCATGGTAGGTGTATCTGAAATGCAGGAATATGGCTATACATGGAATGAAATGTTTCCTCTGACACAGGAAAGGGCAATAGAACTATTTGATCATGATTTGCCTGTGTATCTTCTGCATACGGACGGTTCCGAGACTACTGTATCCGATAGAAAACAGATTACAGAACATGACGGGATGTGTGGCATTGAAAAAGGGGACTGGCTGAATGAACGAAAGCTCCAGATGATGCAGGAAGAACTTTCAGAGAGTGATTCCAACAGGGAAGCACAGCTTTTGTATGGAAATACCGATAAATATGGCATTTATCAGTTGAAGGATGATCCTGAACTGGATAAGTTTCGCTTTGAAGGAACGGAAAGCCTGAAGCGTATGGGAATAACCAAAGATAATTTTGATGCTGTATTGCCGGAAAATTATAAGCTCGTGTATATGGGAGAACTGACGGAATTGCAGGGACAGACACAGTCGGAAACATTGGAAGCAATCTATACAAAGTTCAATATTGATCATCCGGCAGATTACAAGGCACATTCCCTGTCGGTCAGCGATATTGTGGTATTACATGAGAACGGAGAAAACAGCGCACACTTTGTAGATTCTTTTGGATTTACAGAACTGCCGAAGTTCATGCTGACACTGGAGGGAAAGAAAAATGAGATAGAGACGGAGCTTGCGGTTCATATCGCAGACCGTTATATCCTCATGCATGAATGTGATGAGGGATACGATTACTCCATTCTGAATGAGCAGTATCATTTACTGGATGGCGGTGTCTACGATAACCCAGATATTACGATTCAGCGTGCAATGGATATGGTGATTGCGGATTTGAAAGAACCGAGGTTTTCAGCGGTCACAGAGCAGTATTATCGTGATGAATTTTTGCAGGGCGAGGTGTATGCAGGTTCCGAAGCAGAGATTGTTGATTTTGAGGAACTTTCGGAGAAAGCCGAGGAAGTGGAACAGACAGATTTGGAAGCAAAGCAGGCAGAATTCAGAGAGAACAATCCGGATGTGGTTGCAGATTTCCGGGCAAAGACAGAAGAATTGTTTCATAGTCTGGACGGACAGAGTGCGGACGATATAGAAAAAACAGTGTATGCTTATGTGCAGTCGCAGATTGATGAATACGGTCTGGATGCGAAAATCGTGGATGTAGTGGTAGCCGGGAGCCGATGCAGAGGTATTGAGCAGGAAAACTCGGATTTGGATGTGGTTGTGGAATACACAGGCTCCACCAGAGAAGATGACCTTTTCAATATGCTTCATGAGGACAGCATTTATATTGCAGGCATACAGGTAGATATTAACCCGATTACAGAGGGCAGAACCGGAACATTGGAGACTTATCTTCCAGAGGTGGAAACTTACCTGCAGGAGAAGGCACAGCAGAAGCAGATCAATACACAGCTTGTAACACAAGGGCGGGAACAGGAACCGACAGAGCAGACGGAACTGGCAAATGAACCTGTTATTGAGCCGGAGACCGTCCATGTGACATTTACAGTGGCAGAATGTGGCGAATTTCACAATATGGGTGAATACCATGAGGGCATTGAAACGATAGAGGAAGCTATGAAGCTCTATAATGCCATTGATCCTTCCCGTATGCATGGAATTCCTTCTATTGGTGTAAATATGCACATCGAAGGGACAGAAGAATGGGAAGATGAGCATGCAGACATTGTAAGCGGCAAGAGAATTGATGTTGATTTCCTAAATTACACACCGGAGCTTCGTGATACACCAAAGGTGCAGGACGTAATTAAAAAGCTGATTGCAGCGTATCCGGAGAAAGATGTGATTGATATGGAGACAAAAGAGCATAAGATACAGAGACTTGCGGCAGAACTTGACCAGTTATCCTATGATATTGACACTTTTGAATACCGAGACTCGGTACCGGACAGGGAAGCACAGATTCAAATGATTGCAAATGATATAAGAAGCGGTAATGTGAAGCCATTACAGATTTTTTTGCAGACATCTATTGATGAAGGAATTGACGAGGACAGCGGAAGACAGGCAAAAGAGCTGATTGCTAAGCTGGCAGAATATAAGCCGCTTGCCAAGATCGAGGAGCTGGAGGAGCAGAATTATAACATGATTGATGACAGGCTTAATAATGGGGTGGAGAAATTCAATCGTGAGGAAGAAAAGAAAGAACAGCGGGAAAAACCGCAGGCACGTTCTTCCCTAAAAGAGCGACTTGCAGCCAAACAGAAGGAAGTGGCACAGGGAAACAATAAGGATACGAAGGAACTGGAAAAATCAAAAAATTCACATAGGGAGATGTAGGATGATGAATAAATTCACAGTAGAAGAAATCAATTTCATGTGTGTTTTTGAGACACAGAACAGAATGAAGATGATGGAAAAAATCAGACGGATAATGCCGTACATAAAGGACAGCGATATGGAAGATCTTTCTAGGCAGGTGTTGAGAAAGTTGGATGGCATGACAGATAAGGAATTTGCGGAAAATTCATTAGAAGCGGTAGAAGAATAGCGGTATCGAGTGGGTAGTCAGTTGCAATGGCTGGCTACCTGCTTTTTTAATTTGGCAAATTTTTGACATATAAAATTGATTGAGAAAAATCATGGGGTAAGTTATAATTTCGGTATGAGTCATGAGATCAGATGAAAAATGAATGTTTCTATTTTAGAAAATACCTGACAATTATAGACAGTTTGGAGGTTCTAGTGTGAAAAATGAAAAATTAGAAATAATAGAAAGTAACGAATTTCAAAATTTATTTGATAAATCAAAAAAGCTGATTGACAGTGCCAGAAGTAATATGGGACAAATGGCAAATGCAATTACAGTTCTTACCAGTTTTCTGCTTGGAAGATATATTATCGAGCAGGAACAGCAGGGCTCAGAAAGAGCAAAATATGGAGCAAAAGTCTTGGATTCTTTGTCATCATATCTGACAGAAGAATATGGCAGAGGTTTTTCAAGAAGCAATGTTGCCGGAATGCGTCAATTTTACATGGCTTACAAAGATAGAGAAGATGAAATTATCCAATCGGGAATTGGACAATTTGAACAGGCTTTTGGAATTGTCCAATCAGGAATTGGACAATTAGAAACGGCATACAAAAAAATACCATTTAAGCTGAGCTGGACACATTATCAGATACTTATGCGTATAGAGGATAAGGACGAAAGAGACTTTTATGAAAAGGAAGCAATACGTTCTAACTGGAATGTAAGCACCTTGAAAAGACAATTTCACTCCAGTTTGTATGAAAGACTTGCATTGAGCAGAGATAAAAATGATGTGATGCGACTGGCAAATGAAGGTGCCGTTCCGCAGAAACCAGAAGATATTTTACATACTCCGTATGTACTGGAATTTGCAGGGCTGGAGGATAAAGCAGCATATCATGAAAGTGATCTGGAATCGGCAGTAATTGGGAAAATGCAGAAGTTTCTTTTGGAGTTGGGAAAAGGATTTCTCTTTGAACAGCGCCAAAAGAGATTTACATTTAATGACAAAAATTTTTATGTTGATCTGGTTCTGTATAACAGACTGTTAAGGTGCTATGTCTTGATTGATTTTAAGATTGATGAGCTTACACATCAGGACTTAGGACAGATGCAGATGTATGTAAACTATTATGACCGGTATGAGAAAATTGAGGGAGAAAATCCGACGATTGGTATCTTACTCTGCAAGCAAAGTGATGAGGCTCTTGTCGATTTAACACTCCCGAAAGATGCCAATATTTATGCAAAAGAGTATAAATTATATTTGCCGGATAAAAAACTGTTACAGAAAAAGCTAAAAGAATGGCTAGATGAAGAACAGAATTGATTCAGAGGGAGAGTGCTATCTGATGGGATAGTATTCTCCCATATTGTTTTATAAGCTGTGATTTTTGTTTTTTGTCTGTTGTTCCTGCACCGGATCGGTTTGTGTCCGTCTGAGATAACGATTAAGATTTTCCTGTTTCCGCTTCAAATCCCGCACCTCTTTTTCACAGCTCTTGTAAGTAGCGGTCAGTTCTTTTTTCTGCGTTTCCAATGCCTGATATTCGGCTCGCAGCTTATCCACATTCAATCCTTTTAGCTTGATGCCTGCCTGTTCAAGCACCCGTCTTGCACCGCCATATAGGATGATCTGGCTCTCGTATCTGCGAAAATAAGCGTCCGGGTTCTTGGCTTTCTTGTAGGCGATATGATAGGAGCGGTTGTCTTTGTACTGCTCGGCATATTTGATGATTTCAGCAAGGTCTTTCATGCGATGTTCCAGGTCCTCAACGCTCTGTTTGGCGGACTTGCCCGCTTCGGTTTTTACAGTAATCTTATGCTCCAAATCGGAGAGAGAACCAGCTTCATTATAGCTTTGTGCGGCGATTTTCAGATTCTCGATTGCCGCCCACTGTTGCAGTCCGGGACTGTTCTGGAATTTCTCGTCCGAGGTGTCAATGAGCCTGCGGGTGGAGTAATCCTTTTTCGGGATAACTGCCTTTCGTTCCCGCTTCTTTTCAATGCGTTCCCGGATACGTTCCTTTGTGTATTCTTTCCCTAAAGACCTAGCACTGCCACGCACAAAACGCTCCTTGTCCAGAGGTCGGAAAGAGATATATTTCGCAGCATCTTCTCCAAAAGTTTCCCCTTTGATTTCGTAACCTTTTGCCCGCATCAGAAGCAGAAATTCTTTGTAAGTGGAAGCTGATTTGATATAGAAATTGATGTCCCGCCTGAGCTGTGTTTTCCAGGTTGAATCATTCTGATCAGACTGCCATTCCTTGTATTTTTTGCCACGTTCACCACCGGGAATGATGACAGAAAGATTGTGTTCTTTGCACAGTTTATCACTCAGGTGGCGGATGCGGTGGTAAGTCTGTGTGCAGTCATGGTATTTATTGTATTCGATGTTATCAGCCGCACAGAAGATGATATGGTTGTGTATATGCCCCTTATCAATATGCGTGGTGACAACATACGAATATTTCCCCTCTAAAACCTTGTCTGCAAGCTCTTTTCCGATGCGGTGTGCTTCCTCATAACCGACCTCGCCCAGAGCAAAAGCCTGTATGAGATGATAGGCTTTGTTGGGACTGTTTTCCCTGCAATGGTCAAGCGTATATTTAAAGTCGATCGCCGCAGTTTCGGGCGCACACGCATAAGACGAAACATAGATTTGTTCGTCGGTTTTGTCCGGGTTGCAGATATATTCTATGGCTTTATCAACGGTTGCTTTGATAGCATGGATTTTTGTGTATGCCATACTTTATTCATCAACTCCTTCACTTCGTCTATGTCCTCCTGATAAATGTTTCCGGTGCTGTTTACCCGCTTTGCGATTTGGTTCAAACTGGAGCTGATACGTCCCAGTTCCGTATTGTAATTTCGTAGGTAACTGTAATCGACATCGCATACATATCCATACAAAATGAGCTTACGCAGGAAGGCAGACATACTCTTCATGCCGGATGCTTTGAATTTGGTATGGAGGATGTACTGCTCATCATCATTTAGATAAAATTGTACCGGGGTGGTTCGGTTTCGCTTTGCCATTTTTGTCACTTCCTTTCTGGTTTTGGGTAAAAAAAAACTGCTGTAAAATGTTCGATTTTTACAACAGTTTGTTTCAAGTTTTGTTCAGTTTTGGGTATAACTATCCACAGCAAATTGTAGCAAAAGCGGCAGGAAAGGTTAAGGTATTCAGGTGCAGAACTGAAGAACTGAAGAAAACTAAAAGAGGGTTAGGGATACTTCCCTATGGAAATTCACCCACACAGACGGTAGGAAAGTGCGGGGAATTTCGCCTGTGTCATGACACAGGCAGTGCTTGCTAAGGTTGTTTTGGGCACACCTGGAGGGTGTGTCGGTATAAAAAATTGGTAGTAATTTTACAGTTTGCAAAATTTTTTGCAAAAATTAATGAAGCCTTTAATCATTTGGAAAATGTCAAGCGTTATTATATATAGAGAATCACAAGGGAGGAGGCTGGAGCGTGTTAAGTGATGACAAATTGATAGATCAAATTAAATATGGAAATGAACGGGCGGCAGAAGAATTGATTACTCGTTATTATGCATCTATACTGCGCTATTGTAGGTGGCATTGCTCCAGCGTGGAAAAGGCTGAAGATTTGACACAGGAAACATTTTATAAGCTGTTTAAAAATATATCCGGCTATAAAGGAAAAAGAAAATTTAAAGCCTATTTATATACCATTGCAAACAGACTGTGTATTGATGAAAGTAGAAAGGCGCCTTTTTATCCGTTAGAGGATGAAGAAAGTATAGTTGATGAATGTAATGAAATACTCAGGCTGGAGGATAAGTCAGAGGTGAATTATCTTTTAAGTACTTTATCCCCCGAACAAAGGGATGCAATTATATTACGATTTGGAGAGCAGCTTGAGTTTCATGAAATAGCAAAAGTGATGGGATGTAACATGAGAACTGCACAAAGCAGAGTTCGGAACGGATTAAAAATTATGAGGAAGGAGCAGAAAAATGAAAGATAGAACATTGAAAAGCAACTTGTATCATTCGTTAGGACAGGAAGTACAACCGAAGAGACTGGGAGAAACCATAAACTACTGTACTGAAATTATGAAAGAGCAAATGTTTTATAAAGAAGAACCACGAACAAGTTTCTTTCAGTATTTGTCAGATGTTTTTCGGTTTGAAGGGATACCGATATTTATTTTGCAGGCGGTAACCTTATTTTTTGTTTGTCTGATGATTGCCAGCGTGGCGGATATTCCACAGAATATTCCAATCTTTATGCCACTTTTTGTGGTGACTGCTATGCCTGTTCTTTTCAAAAGCCAGTTATATGGAATGAGTGAAATTGAGGCGGTAACGAGAGCATCCGGCGCCCAGATTATGTTGGCGAAATTAGTCTTGGCAGGTTCTGCTAATCTGGTCTGTATCACGATTGTATTATGTCTGGAAGTGTCGTTACAGAATGATTGCAGCAAGTTAGGACAAATGGTGTTGTATTGTCTGGTTCCTTATCTGGTTTGTATGACAGGAATGCTTAGGATGGTGCGGCTACAGAGAAGAAAGAGCATATGGACATGTGCGGTTGTAATGCTTGGTTCCTGTGTTTGTTGGGCTTTTATCTCAAGGGTAATACCGTGGTTATACGCAACATCCGCAATTGGATTTTGGCTGATTGCATTTGTAGTATTCGGAATATTTTTTGTAAAAGAAGTTTTATTTATTGTAGAGATGAGAAAGGAAGGAAAAATGTATGGAATTATTGCTTGACCGATTAACGAAACATTATGGGAGTAAAATAGCAGTAGACTGTGTGAGTGCAACTTTAAAGCCAGGGGTATATGGTCTTTTGGGAGCAAATGGTGCTGGAAAAACAACTTTGATGCGTATGCTGTGTGCTATTTTGGAATCAACTTCTGGTGAAGTGTTGCTGAATGGAAAAGAGATAACCTCGCTGGGAGCTGCTTATAGAAATGTATTGGGATATTTACCACAGGATTTTGGATATTATACCAATTATACAGCAATGGAATTTTTGATGTATGTTGCAGCTCTTAAAGGGATACCAAAGGATATGGCAAAGAAAAGGGCAAATGAACTGTTAGAGGTAGTAGGGTTAAGTAATGTGGCAAATAAGAAAGTAAAAACATTTTCCGGCGGTATGAAACAAAGAGTTGGAATTGCACAAGCATTATTGAATAATCCGGGTATTTTGATTTTGGATGAACCTACAGCAGGACTTGATCCGAAGGAGCGAGTGCGGTTTCGTAATTTACTTTCGGAATATGCCGGAGATAAAATTGTGATTCTTTCAACGTATATTGTATCGGATGTAGAAGCAATAGCAGATGAAGTGTTATTGATGAAGAAAGGCAAATTTGTGTTGCAGGGAACGGTTCAGGAATTAACAGAAAAAGCAAATGGTAAAGTTTGGGAACTTACCGTTTCCCCGTCAGAAGCAAGAAAATGGCAGGAAAGAACGACAGTTGCAAATTTAAGGCATGAAGGAAAGGATATGGTGCTGCGTATTGTTTCGGACAATATGCCTAGTAAACAGGCAGTTCCGTGTGGAGCAACTTTGGAAGACCTTTATTTATATTATTTCCCAACAGAAGAAGGGGGACAGTAGGATGGAATTATTTTTATTAGAACATACGAAATTATGGAGAAAGCGCATAGTTAAGATTAGTGTACTGTTATGTTTTATTTATATCGTGATTTTTGGGAATATATTATCTTTTCAATGGTTCAGTTTTGGAAGCTCTGGTGATTATACAAGTGCTTTTGGAAACAATTTTGACGGTTATGGAGTAATAAGGGAAAGTCAGGAATATGCACTCAACTTTGGGAAAGAATTAACAGATGAAACATTACAGCAGTTAGTGAGAGATTATCAACGAATGGAAGCTGCTGGTATGGAAAAGGAATTAGAAAAAACCGACTGGAAAATTATCAATAGCTGGCTTGCAACATTATATCCGGAACTTCAGGACACAGAGACTTATCAGACAATGATAAGTTATGTCAATCCAGACAAGCTGACAGGTTTTTATGAGAGAAGAGAGCAGGCGATTAGTGACTTCTTAGAAAACAATGGTCAGACAGGAGCTGAAAAAGAATATCTGCTTAGGATGGAGAAAGAAGTAGAAAGTCCGTTTCGATATGGATGGGTGGACGGATGGTCAGAGCTTCTTGCAAGTATGGTGGCAGATTTAGGTAGTGTGATAGCTTTATTTTTGGCAATTGTCTTGTCATCTTTATTTGCAGGCGAGTGGTATGATAATACAAGCCCTTTGGTATTAACAACGAAGAATGGCTGGGGAAAAGTTGCATCGGCAAAAATATTAACAGGATTAGTATTTACAGTAGAATTTTTTGCAATACTTGTAATTCCTAGCATTTTATCGCAGTTACTATTTATAGGTACATCCGGATGGAATATGCCAATTCAGAACATTAAACTGCTTGCAATAGCACCGATGAATATGCTACAGGCTGAAATTTATGAGTATATGTTTGTATTACTTGGAACACTTGGATTTGCAGGCATTGTAATGTTTATATCTGCTACCGTAAAAAATAATGTACTCGTATTCTTGTTTAGTCTGGCTTGTGTGTATGGCCCAATGATGATAGCAGAATATCTTCCGTATGAATTGCAAAAGGTATTGGATTTATTACCTTTAGTTGGCAGTGGTGCCGACATTTTCAGAACAAATACATTTTGTATCTTCGGAAAATATGTATGGTCGCCGTATCTGTTAGTTACAGTTCCTATTTTGATAGGTATTTTTTGTATGCCTTTTGCTGTAAGGAATTGGTCAAGAAGAATGAAGGCATAGAAAAATTATGGCTACAAGGAAAAAAGCAAAATGGCTTGTAAAATTATTGAAAGTAATAGTTGTAGTATATTTGCTGTTAATCTAATACCAGTTAATCGGTAATGTTTATTCCAGATTGAGTAATACACATGAGATTCAGGTTCCTGAGGAGTGGAATTTAATTGTTGTGAATAGGTGGAATGAATTGCCGGAAGATTACGATGTAGAATTAACAGAATTATCAAATGGTCAGATGGTAGATAGTAGAATCTATCATTACTTACAGGAAATGTTTGATGCAGCAAGAACAGAAGACGTATATCCTGTTGTTCGTGAAGGCTATAGAACAGCGGAGGAGCAACAGGAGATACTGGATGATAAGATACAAAGCTACATAAATCAGGGATATTCACAGGTTAAAGCAGAAAGAACGGCGAAAGGGTGGGTAGCATTGCCGGGAAACAGTGAACATCAACTTGGGATCGCAGTAGACATCAATGCAGACAAATCAAAGTGCAGCAATGAAGATGTTTATGAGTGGCTTGCTGAGAATGCTTATAAGTATGGTTTTGTTTTGAGATATCCACCAGGGAAACAGAAAATTACCGGGACAAGCTACGAACCATGGCATTATCGTTATGTGGGAAAAGAGGTTGCTAGGGAAATTTATGAACGTGAAATATGTTTAGAAGAATATTTTAAGTAAATAATTGAGGAGGTAGGATTATAGCTAAGCTATTATTACTTTCCCTTGAGGAAAGTGAGGATGAATTGTTAAATGCTGTCATGTCAGTTTTGGATGGTTTTGAAAACACTAAGCGGGTAGTGGAAGAAAAATTATGTGCAAAATTAGTTTTTGAAGGAATAGAAATAGATATTTCTAGACGATTGATATATAGAGGAAAGAGTGAAATTAAAACTACGTTTGTTGAGTTTGAAATCCTGCATTTATTGGCAAGAAACCCGGGAAAAGTATTTAGTAAGGAACAAATATACGATATTGTATGGAAAGAACCCTATTCCGGTGATTATAATATCGTGATGAGCCATATCCGTAATTTACGGGAAAAGATAGAAGATAACCCAAGCAAGCCAATCTACATTCAAACAGTCTGGGGTGTGGGTTATCGTTTCAACAAAAATTTAAGCAACAGTCTGTAAAAAGATAAAATACAGATTGTTGCTTATTTTTCGTTTTTTACTCCTAAAAGATATTCACATGATACTTGGAAAAATTCAGCAAGGGCAACTACTTCATAATCTGGCACGAAGCGTGTACCTTGTTCGATTCGTAATACGGTCAAATCGCTAAATTCATATCCGGCAAGCTGGAGCTGTTCTGCTAATACTTTTTGTGATATATGCTTTTCGGTTCGTAATTCTTTTACACGTTGTCCAATAAGGTTTTTGGAATTGTTTTCTTTATTCCAGTAAATTTTCATTCAAATACCAACTTTCTAAAGATGAAGTGCTACATGATTGATTTTACGGAATAATGTTGATAATATACTTCTAAAGATGAAGTATAAGAAAATAAATTTATTTGATGTAATCTTGGGATTGATAATACTGACTGCAGAATGCAATACTTATATGGAAAGGTGGATACGAAATGAACGAAGTATTTGAAACAGTAGCAGAGGTATTGGAGGAGCTTAGAAGCGAAGCAGAAGAACGAGAGTATTCTGTTCACACAAACGAATCGGAAAATGCAGATAAAGCATTGAAAAAGGCGAATCGGGAATATGAAACGGTGTTGGCTGAGCTTTCAGCAGAGCACAGAGAATTTTTTGAAAATTATATGGATATAGTGGATCACGCTCATTTTCAAGAAGAACAAAGAGCCTACTATCAGGGGATGGTAGATGTAATGCAGATATTTGACGGACTGGGAATTTTAAAGGAAAGAAACAAAGTGAAAGAAGTGCTTATGCATATCAAAAAATAGTTCAAACAGGGTGGATGGCTTACCAGGAAGCTGACCACCCTGTTTTTCTTCAGAATAATTCAGAAATAATCCAGAAAAAATCGAAATCTTTCTGCTATTCTGTTTCATGGGTCTTATATGTACGAAGATAGGCTTCTACCAGTGCAAGAATGGTGGTTATCTGATCGTTTGTACATTCTGAAAGATAAACCAACAGTCTTTGGTAATCCAGATTATCAGTTGGAGCTGCCGGATAAAAGAACGGATCAGCAGAGATGTGTAAAGCTCGAATGAGCTGACCGAGTTTTTCAAGGCTTGGAACATTACCATGATTTTCGATCTCTTTGATATATCTTGATGAAACACCGGATTTTTCGGATAATTCATCATAAGTCAGCTTTTGGTCTAATCTGGCTTTCTTCAGGCGAAAACCCATGTCTTTATCAATTTTCTTAGATTTAGCCATGTCATGCACCTCCGTATATAGTGTATAGTTCACCATTTAAAAAGAAAATGAACTAATAACGCACTATATCAGAGGGGTATAATGCACTTGAATAAAACAAGAAACTTTGGATATTGCATATAAAAAAACGCAGTATTCAAAGGTTTTTTCTCATGTTTTTATCCTTTGAATGTGTTTGGGAGAGTTATGGATTCTGAACCGTTGAAAGGATATTTTTGTATTTGGAAAATATTATCCTGCCTATTGCGTGGAAGGATAGGTAAATAGGTCACATTTTAAGTAATGTGGCAAATTCTACAATTGAAAGTGCATTATATACACTCGTAAAATGTGGAGAAAATTTAATATCAGCTATAAACAGCGTCCTGTGGGTATGTGCCTATAAGGGCGTTTTTTATATACAGAAAAATTTTTCTAAAAATTTTTCAATCCGCCCGAACATCTCCCAAGTTTCATTTGGGAGATACACCGGAAGGGAAAAAAGGCAAAAGCCTTGGCATTCGGAACGGGAGGAGGTGAACTCGTATGGGGCAACCTTCTTCTAGGGATGAAATGACTATCCGGCACCAATTTGATCGGTTATGCCAGATGGCATTAAAAGGCGAAGCTGCAAATTATTACAAGCACATGGAATATCGCAGGAAACACGAAGTTACATTCTCTGAACTGTCGGAAAAGGAGCTGAGCAAATTATTTACTATGGATGAGTATGGAACAGAATATCATCATTTTGAAGTGCATGGCTATGACATTGAAGTAAAAAATACCCTGATCGCTGAAGCTTTGAAGGGACTTACAGAAAGAAAAAGGAATGTCATTTTACTTTCGTATTTTATGGAAATGAGCGATGCGGATATTGCAAGAGAAATGAATCTGGTTCGCAGTACCATTCATGAACACAGGACACGCTCACTTGAAATTTTGAAGAAGATTATGGAAGGAATAGCAGATGAAAAAGAGGTATAAAAGCAGAAATGAGGAAAATTTGTTGCCTTTCCATATTATAAAGGCAGCATCAGAGGGCGATGTAAGCGCCATCAATGCAGTGTTAAAGCACTATGAGGGATACATAATCAAATTGTCTACCAGAAAGTTATATGACGAAAGTGGACAGGTGCATTACTGCATTGATGAAACGCTGCGTCGCAGATTGGAAACCAAGCTGATTACAAAAATATTGGCTTTTGAAGTTGCATAGCATCCGATCGGAAAATTCCCTTTCTATTCATTGATTGGAAATGATGCAGCGTTGTACCTTGACAACTGAATATTTTTGCATACAGGACGTGAGGATATGCCGAGCCACTAGGTAGGTTCGCAAAGATGTGCCTGCTCTTTTTAGAGTGAACGTGAAGAAGTGTTGAAACATGACATTGAAGCAAAGGTACGGAGCGAGAAAAATCTGACAAAATGTGTGGCAGTAACACAGGGCGATGAAGCATATCTGTAATAATGATACTTCCGGATTGTAAAGAAATTTGCAGTCCGGTCAATTTGAATGACGGTGTAAGACCGATGTGGGCAGAGTAATGACCTGCCACCTGTATTGCTTTTTTATCTGCCTATGAGAGCCTGCAATGGGGTGTGGGTTGTCATTGGCAGATAAAGTGCGTGTTAAGATGGGAGGTGGATATTATCGAGAAGAAAAGATTATTGAGATATAGTATGCAGCTATCTATGTTGCGACAACTCTTAAATAAGAAACTGATAAATGAATTTGAATATGAGAAAATAAAGAAACGTTTGATGAAGGATTATAACATTATATCTGATATTACAGCTTGACTTGTCGAGTGTGTTGCAATATAATAAACATGAACACTACGGAGGGAACACAAAAAGGAGGGCGTATGGAAGTTGAAGTTATTAAGGCGAACAACCCTTTTGATGAGACGGCAAAAGTAAGAAAGATAGACCGCCTGAGAGTAGCTGCGTATTGCCGTGTTAGTACAGATGATGAGGATCAGATTAAGAGCTATAATTCGATGGTAAAGTATTACACGGAGCTCATTAAAAATAATAATCAATGGATTTTTGCAGGAGTATATGCAGATAAAGCGATTACTGGAACAAAGGTAGATAAAAGAGAAGATTTTCAACGTTTGATACAAGATTGTATGGACGGAATGATAGACATGGTTATTGCAAAAAGCCTTCCACGTTTCGCTAGAAATACGTTAGATACATTAAAATATGTAAGGATGTTAAAGGAAAAAGGTATCGCTGTTTATTTTGAAGTGGAAAAAATAAATACTATGAAGGATGGCGAATTCCTGATGACGATATTAAGTTCAGTGGCACAACAAGAGGTAGAAAATACTTCAGCGTATGTGAAAAAGGGCTTGAAGATGAAAATGAAACGTGGTGAGTTGGTTGGATTTCAAGGCTGTCTTGGCTATGATTATGATGTTGCGACCAAATCACTTTCTATCAATGAAGAAGGTGCAAAAACTGTTAGATATATTTTTGACCGGTATGTTTCAGGTGCAGGAAGCACTATGATAGCAAGAGAGTTAAATGAGCAGGGGATAACGACTATAAAGGGAAATCCATGGACAACATCAAGTGTTATGGGAATTATCAATAATGAGAAATATAAGGGTGACATTTTACTTGGAAAAACTTTTACGGTTGATCCTATATCAAAGAGAAGATTGGAAAATCTTGGAGAGGAAGATAGATTTTACATAAGAGATCATCATCAACCTATTGTTTCAGAAGAAACTTTTGCAAGGGCACAGGAAATCAGAGAGCGAAGAAATGGTGGCAGAAAATCTCCTACACCGGGAAAAAGAGAAAAATATAGTCGGCAGTATGCTTTTAGCTGTATGCTGGAATGTGGTTTCTGTGGCTCAAGCCTTTCCAGACGAAGATGGCATAGTAATTCAAAATATAAGAAAACAATATGGCAATGTGTAACATCAACAAAAAGTGGAAAGCGATATTGTCCAGATAGTAAGGGAATCCCAGAACAAGTGATAGAGGAAGCATTTGTTGAATCTTATAAAATGCTATGTTCCGATAACAAAGATATACTAGAGGAATTTATTTCTAGGGTAGAGAAAACGCTGAGTGAAGATACTGCAAGAGATAAGCTGATGAAATATCAGAAAAGTGCAGATAATCTTCAATCAAAAAGAAGAACTCTTTTGGAGAAGTATTTAGAAGGAGTTGTTTCACAGGATATTTATGAGGAAACTGATGTAGGATATGAGAGAAAATTATCCAACATTAGGGCAAATATCGAAATGTTGGAACAACAAATGGAAGATGAGGTATCCCTAAAGCGACGAGTGGAGGATTTCAAAAAGGCATTGTCTCAAAATGAAGTGCTACAGGAGTTTGACAGAGGTATTTTTGAAAGTATTATTGAAAAAGTCATAGTTGGTGGCTATGATGAAGATGGAAACAAAGATCCCTATAAAATTACTTTCATATATAAAACAGGATTTAGAAACGAGGTCAGAAACGCAAAGGAGCGTTTTGACAAAGCAAAGAGTGTAGGTGATAAGGCGAAAGAATTGTGTTCCCATATCGCAGACGAGGTAAAAGATGTGTGTTCCCATGTTAGTGACAACACACGTTGAGACGGTTGTATTGCTTTCCAAGGGAGAAATCGACTCAAAGAAAGTGCGGGTGGAGTTCTCGTTGGAGGACATGGATATGTCCGGTTTCCAGAAGGGCGCGACCTATGAGCAAATCAAGGCGTATGTGCTGGAGCATTCTGGCTTGAATGTATCATCCCTGTACATCTCGCAGATTAAGCGCAAGTGCAGGCTGGATGTGGGGCAAAATTATAACCTGTCAAAGAAGGAAGATGCTAAAGTGCCACAGTGTCCGCCGGAGAAAGAAGCGGCGATTATCCAAGCGTTCAAACATTTTGAGATGATCTAATCTTTTAATATAAATTGGAAGCAGGAGGTATGTAGAATGAAGAAGATTTTTTTGAGTATTTTGGTGTGTGTAATATTGACCAGTTTTGTTGGCTGTGGACAACAAAATGAAGCTATAGAAGCAGAAGCTCAGGTAGTAGCCGATGCTTTTACAGATGGTGATATGGGAACTATCAATAGAACGATTTTTGGAACAAATGAAGTTGAGATTGATGATGGTCTTTCAGATATATGGGGAGAAGATGCTCAATCTCAGGATGGGGTATTGGCTTGCATTTTTGATTTAGTTACCGTCAAAGTCAAAAAAACAACCGATAGTACGATTGAGTATGAAATTGAAGCTCCAGATATGAGCAATGTATTCATAGATATGAACATGAAGGCGGATAACATATCGGAAGATGGGTTATTAGATTATATTAAGAGTTATGCCCCAAATGCGGAGACTAAGGAAACAACAGTTTCTCTTGAGTATATCCTTGTGGACGATGAACCTATTGTGAATTATCAGGATGAGGAATTTATCAATGCAGTAACAGGAGGGCTTCTTGACGCTTATAAGAATCTTTATTCGGAAATGTTGGAAGAGTATACGGAAGGGGTGGATTAACTATGAAAAAGGCAATTAGTCTATTTTTAGTACTTGTTATGATGATTTCAATGTCGGTTCCTGCATTTGCTGCTGAGAGCAGAGAAGAATATTATACGATTCAAGTGGAGTATTCAGATAATATCGGTCATCAAGAATCATTGGATATTATGATTCAAAATGATAATGTCTTTGTGGACGCGGAAATGTTAGCGGAGAGATTGGGATATACCTTTGGGGAGAATGGCGAGAGTGCGGTGATTCTCAATAAAGATACATCGAACAACCTTCCATTTGGTATCACGCAATTTAAGTATAACAGCACTCAGGTATCTCATATGCTGTTCAATAACATGATTGATACTTATGAGGCCCCCTTTGCAAGTGTGAAAAACAATGAAGGCAGTTGGATTCCTTTTGAATATTCACTATTATTGTTTAATAGTGGCATGATGCTCACAGATGATGCAGTTTTAATTGATATTCCAACCAAAAGAATAATTGACTATTTTTATGATGTGGCGAAGAACTCAAAAAAATATGGATTTGACTGGGCAGATGATTTTGGATATACAGAGACAGATATTAAAGTACTAGGTGGAAGTAGCCATTTAATAAATGTTTTTAATGGTGTACTGGGCTTTGATGGTGCTTCCTGGGCCAGCTTGTTTCAGCAATTTGCAGGGAGTATGGATTCCTATGATAAAAAGTATGGCGAAAATCTTGCTATGCTTCTTTGCACAGAATCCGATAAGGAATTGCAGGCGTCAATAGACCAAGTTGATATGTTCATTAACTTATTAGATGAGGATGGAAACTTGGGTGAAATGCTTTCAAGTACATCTGCTATGTTGGATTCACAAGTCGGTACATTGTATGATAATTGTGAAGATATTTTACAGAAAGTTAAGGACGGAAACTCACCGCTTGTTTCTTACAACAAATCCTATCAAGCGTTAGAAGCCGCAGTGGACAGACAAACTTGGTTTTCGAATACAGGTGGAAATATCCTAGAAGTGCAAAAAGGTATATCAAGTGCCGCTGGAAAAGCATTCACTGTTCTTGATGTGGGCACGAAGGTACTGGAAGTTGTGGGATATGCACAAGAGTTTCAAAATCAAGATTCTTTTTCACTTGCGGCATTCACTCATTATTTGGACACTGCAAACAATGGATTAGAATTACCAGAAAAAATGAAAGAATCCATGGTCGATTATTCTGACACTCTTTCAGATAATATTGGTGAATACATGACAAAACGATTTACTGAGAATGTCGATCAGTGGATTATAGATGAAATTCCCATGCACGAGGTGTTGGGGATTCAAGCAGCTGGTGCACTGTTTGCTTGGGATATAGCCTCAAATACAATTCCATTTATTTCAAACGGCTTGTCTGGTGCGGATAATTTTGAGCTTGCGTTATATTCGATGGTGTTTCAGGGTGACACTTTCTTGAATTATTTAAGCAAGCGCGATTCTGTATTTAACGATGCTGACAATATTACAGCGGAGCATATGTATGAGCTTTCGCAATATTGTTATATCTATTTGAAATCCTGTTATGTAACTAGAGAGGCGGCTCTCGCCTCTCTTGCAAACAAGTCCGATTCAACTAAGGAAAAGATACAGCCACTTATTGATTATCAAAATAGTATCAATACTGAAATTGCGGAGATTATGGTTGAGCTTAAAAGGGCAAACAAAACTAACGCTGGTCTTGTTTTTGGATTTTTGCCATCGGACAACAAGGACTATTTGGATAAATATGATAGTAGCCAATTGATTCAATGGGTTAGTCAATTTATGATGGAGGTATCATCAAATGAATGGAAAGAAGCATATATTAATTATGTAAATGAACACGGAAATACATATGATTCTTTTGGACATGCCATGGAAATTTATAAGTTAGTTAATATTAATAATGATAGCATACCTGAGTTGTATATTAATTTTGGATCTACTGCTGGTGGAGATGTTATTTGTACTTACTATGATGGTAAAGTACTTGAACAACCAATGTGGAATTATGGTTTTTCTTATATAGAGGGGCAGAATATATTTAGAGATGCCGGTGGGCATATGGATGTGTATCATGACAAAATATATTCTATTGAAAACGGCCAATTTGTATTGCTTCACGAGGGAAATTATGGTGCTGCTGATAATTCGCATGTTCAATTTGATTCTGATGGATATCCAATTTATGATTACTATTGGGATGGAACAGAAGTATCGTCTGAAACAGAATATATGAATTTGCTTAACGAAGTATATAATGCTCAACAAGCTATTACTCCGTTTGATGGTGCAGAATATGATAGCGAAACTTGGCGTTATGTGGGAAACGGTTTGTGTGATTATGAAGAAATTATAGAGGCTATAAATACATATTGATTGTAGTTTTGCACCTATTTGTAAGTTTTAAGAAAAATGAGCATTCTTATCTTTTAATGCTGTCATCAAGCAGGGGGCAATATTTACATTCCCTGTTAGCAAGGGGATTCCAAAGGGGAACAGCGTTTCCCCTTGACTGGGGTGTTCAGAGGGGATAGTGTTCCCCTTTGACCGGAAGAATCCAAAGAAACCGGCGGTTTCGTGGCACACGATTTTCCGTAGGAAAGTCTAGTGTGTTATACCTTTGTGGAGCAGATGGCAGCCGGAATTGTAGCACACCCTGAAAAGTGTGGCCACAGTTGCGGCGTTCTGGTGGGAAAGGTTGCCCCTTGCGGAACAAAGGTATATCAAAGCCCCCGTCAGCCGCTGCTTCCCATCGTATTAGAACCACCACGGCAGAGTCCCGCGCAGGCTATCCATCGCCTCGCCCTCCACCTTCTTTGTCCGGCTCTCGCTGAGATGGAAATGGAGCGCCGCACCGATCAGTGGATGCTCGATTCCATCGGTAAACCCATAGCGGTACAGCAGATAGGTCTGCTCTCTGGCAGTCAGCCTGCCCAGCGCCGCATACAATTCTGTCAGCTGTTCTTTATGGATATAGATTTGCTCCGGCGTTTGGATGTGAGGGTCGGCTATGGCTTCGATCCGCAGCATCCGTTCATCCTCTGAGAGAACGTCATCCAGATATACTCTCTGGAAGCCGGGGCCGTCTTTCTTATCCACCATCCGTTGTTCAAATAAAGCGAGGGCGGCGCGGATGCAGTCCGTCATGGCATTGCGGATCGCCGGTGCTGCATAGGTCAGAAATTTCATGCCCCGTCCGGCATCAAACAAAGGGATCGCGTTCAGCAGGCCGATACTTCCCTCCTGCACCAAATCTTCTAAATCAATTCCAATATCATTTTCATCCAGCCCCATGCTTCGGTATTGTTCCAACGCTATTTTTCGGATGAATCCCAGATTGTTTTCCAGCAGAATGTCGCGGGCAGCCGTATCCCCTGCCTGCGCCAGCCTGCACAGCTGCTCATTGCTCCGGGCTGGCATTCTGCTTCTCCTGCGCGTGGTCTAAGGTGGATTGGAGAAATTCCGTCAGCGCCTGACCGAACTTGTCCAATGCATCCTTTTGCACGCCGTCCATCCCTGCCGCGCTCTGGGTAATAGCGGCGGAAATCATTTCCGGCGTGATGGCCGGAGTATGGACATCCGCCCCTTTGGTGAGTTCGGAGAACATCTGCTGGGTGATGCCATTGGTCAAGGTTTGTGCCGCCGTAAAATCATTACCAATCTCTTTCTTCACTTCCCGTAGCGCTGCCATGAACGTGTTCTGTATCATCGTCAGGTCGGCCTGATAGACAGGGACTTTCTGCCTGTTGACAGTTCTTGCCGCCTGCACAGCGGCATCCGTTTTCACATTCCGGCGCAGCATGACGCTGAGGGTAGAAAGCATCTGGTTCTGTCCGGCGAAACCGGCGGCCAGCGTATCGTCAAAATATTGCTCAATCATGTAGGTGACTTCTGCAAAGCGCGGGCTTTCCAAAAGGCGGTTGACAATCTCCGCATTGGCTTTTCCGGTGTACAGATTTCGCGCCGCCTGCACCGACAGGCCTAGTTCTTCAATATCAAAATTTGTCCGGTCGGGCGTGTTGACTTCCCCAAGCAGGAAATCTGTGGAGACTTCAAACACTTTTGCAATGCGGAGCAAATGCTCTGTGCTGATCTTATCGGTCTTGCCGCTGACAAACCGGCTGATGGCGCTCTCGGTGCTGCCGATGCGGGTCGCCAGCTGTGCCTGGGTAATTTTATGTTCCTTCATAAGCTCCTGCATCCGCTGCCGGATATTGCCGGGCAGATAGGCTCCCTCCATGTGACGCACCTCTCTTCTGAAAACTCTCTTTATCCATTATACCTGATAAAACCAGCGCGGGCAAATGCTTTCCGCTGGCTTCGCCGCTCTGAGGTCTTGCATTTTTGCAAGATTTCAGGGCGGCATTTTTTCATTTCTTGCATTTTTAGCGGATTTTTCGGTCTATAGGCTTTTTCCCCGTATATTCAGGCAGACGGGCAGATACCGTCTAATAATTTTTAGGAGGGCAAAGCCTATGAATTTGTTTGAAGCAATAAAATCCGTTGTCACCGTGAAGCAGGCCGCCGAGTACTACGGCTGCAAGGTCAACCGGGGCGACATGATCTGCTGCCCCTTCCATGATGACCGGCATCCCAGCATGAAGCTGAACAAGGATTACTTCTACTGCTTCGGCTGCGGGGCTACAGGGGATGTGATCGACTTTGTGGCGCGGCTGTTCGGCCTGAGCAGCTACAAGGCCGCAAAGAAGCTGGCCTATGATTTCGGCATCGACCAGGACAAGCCCCCGGCAGCGATGGCGCTGAACAAGCCCTATCCTCTGGCGCGGGCTTTCCGTAACGATGAGATGCACTGTCAGCGGGTGCTGTGCGATTATCTGCACCTGCTGGAAGGATGGAAAGCCGAGTATGCGCCGAAGCCGCCGGAGGACGAACTGGACGACCGTTTTGTGGAAGCGTGTCATATGATCGAGTATGTAGATCATTTGCTGGACGCGCTCATGTTTGCGGAACTGGAGCAGCGCGTGAAGGCAGTAGACATGCTGCTGAAGGACGGCACTATCACCGCGCTGGAGCAGAGGTTCAAACGTCTGGGAAAGGAGGTGCAGCACCGTGGCGAAGAACGAGAAATCGCCTGAGGCCAATCAGCCCATCTGGTTTGACGGCAAGAGTATCAATGAAGCCCTGTTTTGTGATGATTTTCTCAGCAGACACAAAATCATCTACACAAACGGGGCTTTTTTCACGCCTGATGGACGCGTGACCGATGAACTGCCGCTGCGTGGAGAAATTTTTGAGGAACTGAAATGCTGTGCGGTGAGCAACATTCCCCGCAAAATCAGCAACATTGTGGAGCTGATGAAGCTGGCGGCGCTGGTAGAGGATTTCCCACCGGAAACCGACCGCATCCATCTGGCAAATGGGACGCTAATGCTGGATGGTACTTTTACAGAAGGGAAACTGGAAATCGTGCGCTGCCGCCTACCGGCGGCCTTCAATCCCTACGCCCCCACACCGACCCGCTGGCTGGCTTTTCTGGATGGGCTGCTGTACCCGGAGGACATTCCCACTTTGCAGGAATATATCGGCTACTGCCTGATCCCCAGCAACAAGGGACAGCGCATGATGGTCATTAAGGGCAATGGCGGCGAGGGTAAGAGCCAGATCGGCGCGGTGCTGTCCGCCCTGTTCGGCAGCAACATGAAGGACGGTAGCATCGGTAAGATTTCAGAGAACCGCTTTGCCCGTGCTGATCTGGAACACATCCTTCTGTGTGTCGATGACGATATGCGGATGGAGGCGCTGCGGCAGACCAACTACGTCAAATCCATCGTTACCGCACAGGGCAAAATGGATTTGGAGCGCAAGGGAAAACAGAGTTATCAGGGGTGGATGTGCGCCCGGCTGCTGGCATTCAGCAACGGCGACTTGCAGGCTCTCTTTGACCGCAGCGACGGTTTTTACCGGCGGCAGCTGGTGCTGACCACCAAAGAGAAACCTGTTGACCGCGTGGACGATCCCGACCTGGCCGAGAAGATGAAGGCCGAGGTGGAGGGCATTCTGCTGTGGGCTTTTGAGGGATTGCAGCGGCTGATAGCGAACAACTTCAAGTTCACCGAGAGCCAGCGCACCAGAGAGAACCGGGAGGCTGTCAAGCGGGACAATAACAATGTGTTCGATTTTTTGGAATCCGAGGGCTATATCCGGCTGAAAGCGGATGCTTCCATTAGTTCAAAGGATTGCTACGACATTTACCGGATGTGGTGCGAGGAAAACAGTCTGACTGCACTCAAACGCCGCAGCTTCAGCGATGCGCTGGTGGCAGCCTGCGGCAAGTACAATCTGGAACACTGCAACACGATCACCAATTCGGCAGGACACCGGGTATGGGGATTTATGGGTATTGAGGCAGTGGCAAGGCCGCATATAAACGAGTTTACGGACGCTTCACAGTGTACGTACGTACCGGAAGACTGGCGGGATTGATTTCCGAACTGGTCGCCGGTACGTATGTACGCAGCGATTAACCTTGTTACCTCATATATTGTAGAGACGCTTCATTTGGATAAAGTGGTCGTGCCCATTTTGGGTACGACCAGAACAATGCAAATATTCTCGGTTTTGTGATGTGAAGTGGTCGGTGTCATTTTGAACCCGACCACTTTAGAGGAGTGAAGTGGCTGTGCTCATTCTGAACACGGTTAAAACAGCGAAAATATTCGCAGTCTGATAAACAATTATAGGTGTTCCCATTTTGGGTACACCTATTTTGATGTGTAAAAGTGGTTATGGATATTTTGTCCACCACCAGAACCGTGTAATTCTTCGCGCTTTTGTGATGTGAAGTAGTCGGGGTCACTTTGAACCCGACTACTTTAGCAGAACGAAGTAGATGTGGTCATTTTTACCACACCTGAAGCGGTCAGTAAAAGCGGTGATTTTGCAGGCATATTTTAGAGCA